>CEPS01018408.1_pt1 | contig 19524 bp, 19 predicted proteins | sample 530401 | NCBI WGS metagenome assembly CEPS01 (sample SAMEA2620035, study PRJEB7988) | marine metagenome | biome: marine biome (ENVO:00000447); feature: mesopelagic zone (ENVO:00000213) & marine oxygen minimum zone (ENVO:01000065); material: "saline water (ENVO:00002010), including plankton... | reverse complement strand
TATCACTTTACCAGAGTTATCGGTCTCGAAAATTATTTCTTCCCCCAATTCATCATCATCGCGGATTCGCCTAAAAGTTCCATCCTTAATATATTTTAATTTAGTTATCCCCTTTACAGGTGAACTTGTAGGCAATCCCATCATAGCCAGCTCACCTTCCCATGATATAACAGCTGTTTCGCCGCCCCAGGGTGCTTCGCTGTAGTGGCCCAGATATTTTTCAAATTCTGGATTTAGTGATTTGATTTCGTCCTCAGAATTTGCGTCCTTCAATACAGGAGAAAAGATCTTATATACCTGCTGAGCAAACATACGGGAGTTCACACCAGAAGCGTTGGACATAAAGACAGTAGCTACTTTATTATTTGTCTGAATCAGAAGCTGAGATCGGTAACCAGGGCAACTACCGCCATGTCCAATAAATTTTTTATCGTCATCTTGCCAGACAGAAAAACCCAGTCCCCATGCTGGTTGCCAGTCCTCATCGAGGAAATGAACACGGTGCATTTCACGAAGTGTATTGGCATTAATAATTTCATTTCCCCCGTTTTCAAGGAGCCGGAACTGCCATGAAGCAAACTTTGCAAGATCTTCAACAGTAGAACTGAATCCCGCCGCTGGACCGATGCCTTGAGCGTGAAACAATTCTACCTGAGGACGTTTCCCATCCCTGTTCCGGGCAGAATGGCCTACTGCCAACTGTTTGCCATAGAGCTTTTTAGGCATAACGGTTCTTGTATTTTCCAGACCGAGGGGCTTGATAATATTTGTTTCAATATAGGTATCAAAATCAGTTCCCGAAACCTTTGCAACAATCTCACCGGCCAGTGTCAGCCCAAGGTTGGAATACTGAAAATAGGTATCGGCCGGGTACAGAGTTTCCTGAGAAGAAATTTTTTCTTTTATCGATTTGCTTGATGGAAAAGGAAAATCAGGGGGAGACCAGTAAGGAAAATCTGATTCTCTAGGTAATCCTGAAGAATGAGTAAGTAAACTTTGAACTGTCGCTGCGCCCTTCTCTGAGTGCAAATTGTTAATCTCGAACCAAGGTAAATGCTTTGAGACAGGATCATCCAGGCGCAGTTTTCCTTGATCCCTAAGTTGCATAATGGCAATACTGGTAAATAGTTTTGAGATGGAGCATATGCTGTGTACAGTTTCAGATGTTGCCCTAACCCTTTTGTCAGGATTTGCATAACCAAAGCCACCGCTCCAGATGAGTTCCTGATCATGGACTACAGCAGCTGATAATCCCGGTAGGCCCTCATAGTCCCTCTGGGCATCGAGCCAGATCTCCAGCAATTGTACCGCTTCAGAAATACGGGGATGATCGACAGTTTTCTTCGAATCGGCAAGAATAATTGTCAATAGAAAAATGATATGGATCAATATGAATCTTTTCATTGTATCTCCCTTTATATTATTTACCTCTTTCCCTGTTCTTTGATCATTTCAACTACCGAAACCAGAAGATCATTCGGAACCGGTACAGTGAGATTGTAATGACTGATTTTCCATTCTCCTCCAATTTTCTCCAATACACCTGTCCCCCTGCATTCTCCGTATTTTGCATTCACCACTGTTTCGTCAAACCACGCCGTATCCCTGTTTTCGTTGAAATAGATATAGCGTGAAGTGGGGGTATAGGTCCACCCTTTGCCCGAGTTAAATCGACCGTTAGCGTAAGTCTTGAATTCAGCTATAGGCCATCTTTCTGTGGCGTCCGTACCCATGAAAACCGCATCATCAGAATAAAGTGAAAAGTATTTCTTTCCATCAGCTTCATGGGCATAAAGGTGAAGTGCGTCCAGGGTTGAGGTCACTGCCTTTTTGTCCTGATCCTGGGCTTGTAAAGCGGTTATGTTTAATAACATTAACAATGATATTCTAACGTACTTTTCGAGCATTTCACTACCCTTTGAATATTTTATATTGATTCCCATATCAGCCTCCTAGCCGTTATACTATTTATTTATCCGCTTTGGAAAGGAACGAGAAATTGATTGTGAGTATTCAGCATAGTTCTCTCCAAATGTGTCAAGAGTCTGCCAGGGTATTCATTCTTTACTTAATAACAAATGGCTCAGTCACAGCATCCGGTCCGATCCCTCGCTTCGATTTTTTCACCATTTTAGCAACTTCCTCCATAAGTCTGGCATTGTTGGTGACGATACCATCCTTGATTGTGTGAACAATTCCCTTGGTGCGAATCATCTCACCATCTTCGTCTATGGTGAGCGCACCGAAGCTGTATAGGAATCGAAGATTATATGCGGGGTTGCCGTCTACCAATGCCAGATCCGCAATGTAACCTGGTCTGACAAGGCCCAATTTCTTCTGCCGAAGTGTTTGAGCACTGTTAAGAGTAGCTGATTTTATTACTTCAAGATTGTGCATTCCGGATTCTCGGAGAAGTTGTAGTTCCCGGACGTTTGAGAATCCCGGTGTTGCCCAGATATAGTTATCATCTGTCCCATAGGCAACACGACCGCCTCTTTTATTGAATTCATAGATAAGGTCTCCCCACAGATCAAAAGCGTAATACCAGTAATATTCATCATCGGAGGTCCAGTCGTAGTGATAAGAGCCGTGATAAGCCGGATTAGGAAGGTTCCAGTTGATTAGGGCCTGATGGGTATACTTTTTATGCCATGGTAAGCTTTGTGACCGCACAATGTCCCGATTGGCTTCGTATACCACTCGGGTGGGGAGCATGGTTACACCATAGGCAACAAGAGAGTCAGCCACTTCTGAAAGAAGTCTTTCTTTATCGGCATCAACCCAAACTTTACCAGCGTGACGGAACCTGGCATTTTCATCATTGTAATTGTAATCCCGAGGGAAATCCTGAACGGTGCGGTCCAACGAAGATTCACCATAACCGTAATGGTGTTCAATCATAGTAACCCCGAGACGAGCCGCATCCACAGCCTGAACCACAGCATTTGAGGAAGGAGGGAGGTGAACAGTGGTAATGCCGCCGTTTTCCCAGACCGCCTTACAGGCAGCGCCGAACAACTCTTGATTCCAAGCCTGTCCACCGACGCTAACCACGTGAGCACCTTGGGTAATCATTCTACGGACGATCTTGTCCGCATTCTTTGGGTCATCCTTTTCGACTTGCGTCATATCGACATTTCTTCCCCAACCCCAGATGGGAAAAAGACGGGGAGCTAAAATTTCATTTTTCTTGCTTTTTTCCGCTTCAGACATGCCGGCTTCAAGTCCCCGGTCGGCAGCGGGTACAAGTGTTGTGACACCGTGAGCCAATTTCAGGTAATAGACATATTCGATCTCCATAGGTTCTTTCCGAAGATGCATGTGCAGGTCTGTCATCCCTGGCATGGCATATAATCCGGTTCCATCTATCAATCGATCACCTTTGGCACGGTCAGTATCGACACGTCGTTCAGCAGTGACAGGATCGAAAGGTGTCATTTCAGTGATCATGTTCTTCTCTATAACGATATCATAAGGCCCAACCGGTGGACCACCATGGCCTGGTATCACCATAATGTTCTGGATCACCAGTTTGTCGTATGGTCCTTCAGCAAGATCCCCGAAACGCTGTGGTGAAGCGTAAACATTTTTTATAACGAAAAGGGACAATAAAAGGCAGAAGAGTCGTTTCATCCTTAACCTCACTTTACATTTATTTTCCAGATTTGTCTCACTTATTGTATCAGTTTAGAATACTGACCCACAAAACGCAAGCCAATCAAATGAAATCTTTAAACTGTTTTGGCGTGTAAAGCTTGGGAACAATAATTCAGATGAATTCTCTGTGAAGAACGCCTGTAAGGCATCCTATAGCGCCCGCAGCTTTGCTTAGTTCAGAGACATCAATCGCATGACATTTGATCTTGAGATTTTCCAGGAATGATTGAAGATTGGGATTCCCGGCGGGCATGACAATTTCCCGGGGAGCAATGGTTACAAAATTCAATCCGGAATGAGCCAGTGTCTCCCCTGGATCCGGAAGGTAAACAATCTCATATCCAGACTCCGATAGCGCATCAGCACCAGCGTATACAAGTCTGAGAGGCCAGCCTATGGCCAGATCTTTATCCAGAAAACGAAGCATACCCATGAGATGCATGGTGCCAACAGGCATATCCACATTAGCTACAGTGGCACCCATATTTTCGAGCACTTGCGTTACCTGCCGCTGACCTTCTTCATTGGTACGAAGTCCGCGGCCAACAATGGCATAATCAGGTCGAATCCACATGGCGTCGGCACCTTCGAAGGTGCCTGTGCCGCCTACACTTTTTATGATAGGCATTCCGAGATCTGCTATACGCCGGGCCGCCCACCGTTCCTCTCCAGCTCTAACAGTAGAAGCCGGCCGTGCCATAATGATACCTTCAGGAGTTGAAAAGAGAAGGTCGGCGAGAAACATCTGATTGGGAGCAGATGGCGGTTCAGGATCAACATAATGGACCTCTACACCAGCGTTCCGGTATGTTTCTGCTAAGGCATCGTGTTGATCCTGAGCCTTGGCCAAGTTGATGTTGGCCAGCATCTGAACCTTCTCCGGATCGGCAGAGGCTGTCAGTTCATTACCGGGACGGTGAAGAAGAACAGCTTTCAAAGGGGCGTATTCGCTGTTGATTCCACACCTAGTCCATACTGATCCCAGCTCAGCATGAAGGGGGTCCGTACGTGGAGACCAGCCGGGGCCGCCGTAGGCGGAGTGATTAAGTGGATTAGCTCTGTCTGCCATGAAATAGTGTGGTGAAGAAGGTATATACCGTAAACTGTTTGTTCCAACTCTTAACTTCTGACGGTAAATTCGAATGAAGATTCGGGGGGCCGTAGCTCAGTTGGGAGAGCGCAGCGTTCGCAACGCTGAGGTCGTGGGTTCGAACCCCATCGGCTCCACTTTGGTATGGTATATTACCCTACCTATTTTTGGGATCAAGCGGAGTAAACGCCGGTGAGTTATCAGGTATTAGCACGCAAATACAGACCTGAAAAGTTTCAGGATGTTCTTGGTCAGAAGCATGTAACCAAGACATTGTTGAATGCTTTTGAGCGGGATCGCATTGCACATGCATATCTATTTTCTGGGCCGCGGGGAGTAGGTAAGACCACCACCGCCCGCATTTTGGCAAAAGCGCTTAACTGCCTGAATGAGAATAATGGAAGTCCTTGTAATGATTGTCAGAACTGTGATGAGATAGCCTCATCCCGGAGTATGGACGTTCTTGAGATAGATGGCGCATCCAATCGTGGAATCGATGAGATTCGAAATTTGAGGGAGTTGGTTAAGTACGCGCCAATCAACGCCAAGTTCAAAGTGTTCATCATTGATGAGGTGCATATGCTTACTCAGGCGGCCTTCAACGCTCTGCTTAAAACACTGGAAGAACCGCCACCTCACGTCAAATTTATTTTTGCTACTACCGAACCAAATAAAGTTTTACCTACTATTCTTTCACGATGTCAGCGGCACGATTTCCACAGGATGTCATTAGAGACCATTGAGAAAGGTTTGAGAACAATCATTGAAATAGAAGAGATAAAAATTGAGGACAGTGTCCTCCATCTTATCGGCAATATGGCTGACGGCAGCATGCGGGATGCCCTGAGTCTTACCGATCAGCTTATCGCTTTTTGTGGTGACTCTGTCACATTGAAAGCTGCAACTGAAATGTTAGGCATTATTCCAAACGATCTATTCTTCAGCATCACCGATGCCCTCAAGACAAAGGATCACAGTGCTTTACTTGTTCAACTGTCGGAAGTTCACGCCAAGGGTTTTGCCCTTACTGATTTTATCGGTGGACTCAACCGCCATTTGTTAAACCTCCTTATTGCACATGGTGAAAAGGGTGACCAGTTACTGGACATGACTGATGACCTGAAGCAACGCTATTCAGAAGAGAGTAGAGGCCTGAATCCACGCGATCTTATCCGACAGATTGATCATGTTACTGTCATGGAGTCAGAATTAAAGTATGTTCAGCAACCGAAGATTTATGTAGAGGCCATGATACTTAAGCTTGCTGAAATGGATGCTTCAGTCAATATTGCTGATATCCTGAAAAAACTGTCTTCGGGAAACACTGAAACAAATTACACTGAAGAACAAAAGGCAACTGAGATTTTCCAGCCGGAACCGCAATCGATGGTTAAGGAAGAATCTTCGACTGATGCAAGTGAAACCGCACCAGAAAAGAAAGAGGAAAAATCTTCGGTTGAGAACAGTCCGCAGCTTGAGAAAATTATCAAACGGTGGGAGGAGGTTGTGACCAAAGTTTCCGAAAATGGAACTTCCATCAGCACTTTTCTCTCTCACGGTAAGCCCATCGAACTTTCAGGAAAAAGTCTGACTATAGGTTTTCCTAAGAAATATAAATTTCAACTGGATGTATTGAAGAAAAATGTGAGAAGGATTGAAACGAGTATTATGAAAGTGCTGAACCAGGAAATGAGGGTAGAATTCGTTTTGGTGCAAAATGAAAAAGCTTCCATTAATAAAACAGAAGAAACTCATCCCGTCACTCAGCGTATGCTTGAATTATTTGGTGGTGAAATCCTAGATTAATTATCTGTATTAGGAGGCGTTATGTTTACAAAAGGGAATTTTCAAAATATTATGAAACAGGCTAAAAACGTTCAGGAGAAACTTGAAGCCACTCAGGCTGAACTGGAAAAACTGGAAATAAAAGGTCAGGCAGGTGGCGGCATGGTCGTTGCCATTGTAAACGGCAAGCAGGAACTTTTATCTTTAAAGATCGATCCTGAAATTCTCACTGATGATGTGGAGATGGTAGAGGATCTTATCGTGGCGGCTGTGAATCAAGGTTTAAGCAAAGCGGGAGAGGAATCTCAGAAACGTATGTCCGGTATTTCGGGTAGTGTGCTGGGCTCACTGGGAGACCTCCAGATTCCAGGCACCTAATACGGAATGGACGCCCTTCCTGAATCGCTGAATAGATTGATAGACGGTCTCTCTGATTTCCCCGGCATTGGGAAGAAAACAGCAGAGCGGATGGCTTTTTATCTGTTGAAATCCAATGACGACTGGGCGCAGAATCTGGCCAAGGCCATTATGGACGTAAAAGAGCAGATCCATGAATGTCCCATATGCCACAATATTTCTGACACGTCTCCGTGCTCAATCTGTTCAGATGCCAAACGAGATCCGTCACTACTTTGTGTTGTTGAAGATACTACAGATTTAGTAGTTTTCGAGAAGACGAATCATTTCCGCGGGAAGTACCATGTTCTTGGCGGTGTTCTGTCTCCACTGGATGGCATCGGTCCGGAGGATTTGCATTTTGATACATTACTTGAAAGAATAAATGGAGAAGAAGAGGTGATCATAGCCACAAATCCAAGCGCTGAGGGTGAAACTACGGCCCTTTATCTGGCTAAACTCCTGAAAGAGCATAACATTAAGGTAACACGACTGGCCAGCGGAATCCCTGTGGGTGGTGACTTGGAATACACAGATGAAGCAACATTGGTGAGCGCCTTGGAAGGTCGTAGAAAGATCTGACATGCTACCCAATATTCTTACTATTGGTCGTATTTTCCTTACGCCGCTTTTCATCCTTTGTCTTTTTTATGAGGCGCCGTGGTCGAAGGTGAGCGCACTGGGGATTTTTATTATCGCCTCTTTAACGGACGCCTTTGATGGTCATATCGCTCGGAAACGTGACCTTGTGACCAAGACTGGTGAATTCCTGGATCCTCTTGCTGACAAGATTCTAGTAATTTCAGCTTTCTTGTCGTTTGCTCTCCTTCACAAGATTCCATTCTGGATGGTGGGGCTCATTGTGTTCCGGGATCTGTTTGTGACTGGACTACGAATGCTGTTTCTTAACAATGGCATCAGCCTTGTTACCAGCAAGATTGCGAAAGCAAAAACAGGCATTCAGGTAGCGGCTATTATTTTTGTGCTTAGCTATCTGGCTTTGAAAACTCTATCCTTTGTTGATGCTTCTCAGATTATCATATTTATCGACACTTTCAATCTTATATGGGTCACTGTTTTTTCAGCGACCATATTTTCAGTCTATACGGGACTTCATTATTTGTATGTTAACCGTGCCGCCCTTGTAGCCTTTGTTGACAATTCCAGCGACGATGCGTGAGGACGGCTCTCGCCCATTCTGCTAACTGGCTCGCAACCTGCTTCCGAATCGGATATCTCCCATTAGCTCCAGGCACTTGGGGAAGCGCCGCCGCAGTGATTGCCTGGCGTCTATTACCGGAGATGGAACTATTCAGACTTTCATTGATTGTGATTGTGATCTTTCTTGTTGGTGTTATTGTTTCTTCCATTGTTTCTTATGAAGAGAGTAACAAAGATCCTTCCAGGGTCGTCATCGATGAATGGGTAGGCATGTGGATTGCCCTACTCATGATTCCGAACGAATGGTTGTGGCTCGGGATTGCATTTATTCTGTTTCGAATATTTGATATTGTAAAAGTGTATCCTGCGAATCGTTTCGAACGCCTCCCCGGCGGCTGGGGAATAATGATGGATGATGTGGTGGCGGGGCTCTATGCTGGTGTTATAACGCAGGCAGCGGCCCTTTTCCTATGAAGAGTGCCATTCTTACAATAGGTGATGAACTGTTGGGCGGTTACACCCTTGATTCAAATGGCGCGTGGATCGGACGCAAACTTATGGATATCGGAATCAGGACTATCTGGAAAACATCGGTGGGAGATATCAAGGGTGAGATCGTGGAAGCGATGGCACTGGCGGCCAGTAAAGCGGATTTAGTCATCTGCACAGGGGGACTAGGACCCACCAGGGATGATGTTACAATGGACGCCTATTGTGAATTTACCGGTGCTACTTTGGAAATGGACGAAGATTACCTGGAACTGCTTCGGGAGAGGTTCTCTAGGCGTGGTGTTGATATGCCGGAATCGAACTTGAATCAGGGTCTTGTACCGGACAGAGGAACAGTTATCCCCAATTCAAAGGGTTCAGCCAGAGGAATGTCGTGTACATTGGACGGGACCTGGCTCTGTATTTTGCCTGGCGTACCTGCGGAGATGAAATCTATGATGGAGGAGACTGTTCTACCGGAGTTGGAGCTGATGTCGCCCAACGAACTGATAATTACCAACATCCGCACAACCGGTGTGATGGAGTCAAAACTCCACGACCTTCTGGAACCAGCCATGGAGGAATCCGCTGTGAATATTGCTTTTCTTCCAGGTTTTAGCGGTGTTGATCTTCGGCTGACCGCTGGTGATGAGTCCGCTGTCACTGAATTGGCATCCAACATCTATGATCTTGCTGGAAGATACATTTATGCTGAAGACTGGATTACCCTCGAACAATCGGTAGGAGAATCTCTGAGAGAAAAAGGGCTTATGCTGGCATTGGCAGAGTCGTGTACTGGGGGCCTCCTAGGAGATAGGATCACCAACGTCCCCGGTAGCTCAGAATATTTTGCTGGGAGTGTCATCTGTTATTCCGATAAAGCGAAGATAAATTTAGTTGGCGTTAAAAGTGAAACTTTGAAAGAATATGGTGCTGTCAGTGAGGAGACGGCGGCGGAGATGGCAGCCGGTGTCCGAAAAGCTTTCGACGCTGATATAGGTGTTTCTATTACAGGTATAGCCGGCCCTGGCGGTGGAACGGATGAGAAGCCAGTGGGGCTCACCTGTTTCGGGCTTGATGATGGTGAGAAGCCGTTTACACGGTCTGTCACATTTTACAGTGACCGCCGGTTCAATAAAGAACTGTCAGCTCAAACCGCTCTTAATTCTGTCCGACTGAGAATAACGGGCCAAATATGATAACCCAGGCTGAATAAATGGTGCTGACACCGGTCCTCCATGATGAAGCTTCTGTGAATCCTTCCTCCAGTTCTAACTGTATATACTGTGGCGATAATCTGACTGTACTTCAATATTTACTTGAAGGACAAAAAAATCTTATAGATATGATCTATATCGATCCACCATACAATACCGGGAAAGACTTCACTTTCCGTGACAGTTTCAAGCATGATAGGTATCGGTCTCTTCCTTCCCTGAAAGATACCAGCAACATGGATCCCCATTCGCTGTGGCGACAGTTCATGGAACCGAGGCTGGAGATATCCAGAGGTCTGCTTTCTGAAAGGGGATTAATCTTTATTTCTATTGATGATAATGAAATTCATAATCTTCGTCAAATGATGGGAGAGATTTATGGTGAAGCGAATTTCATTGCCACTTTGATTCGCCAAAGTGGTGTGGCTCCCAGACAGGATGCCCGGCATGTGGCCGTTCAGCATGACTACGTGGTGATCTATGCAAAAGATTCAAAAAAGACCATTCTTAACAGAAAACCAAGCGCCCTGAAAGGTTTTGTTCATGAGGATGAACATGTTGAAGAAAGAGGACACTACCGATTGAATAAACTGGATCGTGGATCTATTCGATATTCCGAAAGTCTCGATTATCCTATTAACACTACTGATGGAATTGAAGTGTGGCCGGGCGGGGATCCTGATGACAAAAAATGGACGTGGCGCTGGTCAGAGAAAAAAGTTGTTTGGGGTGTTGAAAACGACTTTATTGTTTTTAAGAAAAGTCGAAATGGAAAAACATCTGTCTATTTCAAGGAATACGAAAAAGTTGATAACCAGTGCCGGCAAGTGGTAAGGACAAACCCCTATTCAACAATCATCAGAGGGTGCCCTAACGAAAAGGGAAGTCGTGAGCTTAAAACTCTATTTAAAAGGAGGGTCTTTGATTATCCCAAACCGGTAGTACTTGTTAAGCACCTCCTTGCAATGGGCAGTCATAAAGATTCTTTGATACTCGACTTTTTTGCCGGTGCAGGAAGTACCGGTCAAGCTGTCTGGGAATTAAACCGCCAAGATGGTGGAACTCGCCAGTTTATTCTGGCTCAGCTGGATGAGCCCGTCCTTGATGAAGAGGTGGCAAAAGACTTTCCAACGGTAGCGGACATTACTATAGAACGGATGAGAAGAGTTGCAAAACAGTATAGTGAATCTGATAATAGTGATAACCTTTTTGGTTTTGGTGTATTCCGTATGCCTTCATAAGTAGTATTTATTCTTTAAACAGAGTTTGAGCAACGACCCGCCGAAAAAAAATTTGGACAACTGAGATGATAATGGATTCTGAAAAGCTCAAGAAGCTAATCTTAGGCGAGGTGGGTTATGCCTGAAAAGTTGATCAGAACATTTATTGCTATAGATACACCGGAAACGGTCACACAGGTTGCACTCTCGCTTCAATCCTCCGTAAAGGTGAATCCAAAAGCTGTTAAGTGGGTGAGAAAGGAAAATATTCATATCACCCTCAGGTATATCGGTCCCACGGCACCGGGAGAGGTGGACAAGATTAACCGTTTACTTAACGAAATTGTCGGACAAAACAGTGACCTTTCTCTTAATGTTTCGAGCACAGGTTGTTTTCCAAAAAAAGAGCGGCCACGGATTCTTTGGCTTGGCGTTGATGGTGATGTGGCCAAATTGAAATTACTGGTTGAAATGATTAACAGTGAAATGGATCAGCTAGGTTACCCGAAAGAAGAGCACAACTATTCTCCACATATTACAATAGGGAGGATACGATATCCTCAAAAGGTAACGCCGGATGTAACAGATTTTTTATCCACTCAATATGAACCCATCTCTTGGAATATCCCCAAGATCATTCTTTACCAGAGCGAACTTCTCCCAAGTGGTGCCATTTATTCAATATTGGGAACTCATAATCTTAATCCAAGGTGAGATCAATTCATAATCTCTTCAGTTATGAATATATTCAAAGGATCAAATCAGGAGTTTATAGGTCATATCTTTGACATTTAATGGTTATTCACCAAAGGCTGGAAGTTTAGGAGAATAGACAGATGAGCACGAAAGAAGACAATAAGAAAAATAAAGCTCTCGATCTTGCTTTAGGTCAGATTGACAAACAGTTTGGGAAAGGTTCTATCATGCGCCTTGGAGAAGAGGGTGTTGTAGCATCAGTGGAAGGCATCCCAACGGGCGCCATTTCGCTTGATTCAGCTCTCGGCATAGGAGGTGTTCCTCGAGGACGGGTTACTGAAATTTATGGGCCCGAAGCATCGGGGAAAACGACCTTGGCGCTTCATATCCTGGCTGAGGCACAGAAGCTGGGCGGCTATGGTATTTTCATTGATGCTGAACACGCCATGGATCCCACCTATGCTGAAAAGTTAGGAGTAAACATTGCCGAACTATTGGTGTCTCAGCCGGATACTGGTGAACAGGCGCTTGAGATCTGTGATACACTCGTCCGCAGTGGTGCTGTGGATGTGGTGATCGTCGATTCAGTAGCGGCGCTGGTGCCCCGTGTGGAACTGGAAGGAGAGATGGGCGATAGCTATGTTGGGCTTCAGGCTAGACTTATGTCTCAGGCGTTGCGGAAACTGACTGGTTCCGTATCCAAATCCAACACGGCTGTAATTTTTGTCAATCAGATTCGGGAGAAAATAGGTGTTATGTTTGGTAATCCTGAAACGACACCAGGCGGTCGCGCTCTCAAGTTTTATACATCTGTGAGATTAGATATTCGTCGTATCGGTGCTATCAAAGAAGCCGATACCAGTGTTGGGAACCGCGTCCGAGTCAAGGTGGTGAAGAACAAATGTGCACCGCCATTCCGGCAGACCGAGTTTGATATTATGTACGGTGAGGGTATCTCATATGAAGGCGACCTCCTTGATCTGGCCGTAACAGCCGAAATCGTGGACAAATCAGGTGCTTGGTATTCCTACGGTGATGATCGGATAGGTCAGGGAAGAGAGAATGCCAAGGCATATCTCAAGGAGTACAGTGATACCTGTGAAAAAATCGAGCACGAGGTGAAAGGCTTTCTCGGGATGAATGCAGCCGAAACCACAGAGGAAAAAGAAGATTCATAATTAGTGCCTCAAATTACCGCCATTAAGGTCAACAAAAAACGGCCTAACAGGCGTTCCATATTTATCGACGGTCAATTTGCCTTCACTGTTTCTGAAGGCATTTTTTTTCAACACAATCTTGAAGAAGGAGGAGAACTTTCTGATAAACAGATCAAAGAACTGACAACGGCAGAGGAATTTGACAAGGCGAAACAGGCTGCTGTGAATCTGTTAAGCTACCGGCCGCGGAGCATTAAAGAGGTTTCCAACAGGCTTGTCCAAAAAGGTTGGGATCTCGATTTGGCGGATCGGGTTACGGAGGAACTGGTTGATAAAGGATATCTGAATGATGAAGAATTTGCGGCCATGTTTGCCAGAGACAGGGCTAAGAACAAATGTCTCGGGCCTGTAGCTATAAAAAGTGAATTGATAAAAGCGGGAGTCGCACAAAAACTTATAGAGCAGACCATAGAGACTGTTTATTCAAAATATCCGGCGGACGAACTGATTCAGCGCCTAATGAAAAAGCGTGGAATTGACCTGGATGTACCGCTTGAAAAACAAGAAAAACAGCGCTTCATCAACCTGCTGAAGCGAAAAGGGTTCACCTGGGATCAGATGGAGTCGGTTGTTAGAAACCTGAGTGTTAAGACCGCGAATTGACTGGAGACATTTATTCCGGCTGAACATCGAGTTCGCCAATCTTCTGAGCCATGGTCTCGCAAACTTTATCTCTTACAGACTTGCCAGCCAGCTTGATGGCATTGGAGACAGCCTTTGCGCTAGATCGTCCGTGAGCAATAATAACCATCTTTTCAAATCCCAATAAAGGTGCGCCGCCATATTCGGCATAATCCGTTACTTCTCGGATACGTTTTAATCCTTTTCGTAGGAAAAAAAGTCCCAGTTTCCAGCTAAAACGTGCCCGAAATGCTAATTTGCCCAGATGACTAGCTGCCATGGCAGTTCCTTCCAGTGTCTTGATGACAATGTTGCCAACGAATCCTTCTGTCACAATAACATCCACCATACCGCGGAGAATATCTTTTCCTTCAATATTACCAGAAAAATTGAGAGATGGTACTTCTTTCAGCATGCGGTATGTGGTCTGCATCTTTTCGCTTCCTTTTGTTTCCTCTTCACCCATATTTAACAGAGCTGCTTTTGGCGATCCTACACCCCGAACATTGGCAACGTAAGTAGATCCCATGATAGCAAACTGTACTAACTCTATAGCGGAGGATTCCACATTTGCACCTATATCTACCATGAGTGCCAGATGGTCGTCATGCTTGAACTCGTTGAGAGTAGGGTAGACAGTGGCAATAGCTGTTCTTTTTACACCGGGGATCCTTGATATATGTTTAGCTGCTGAAAGAACCACAGATCCGGTACTCCCGGCGGAAACAAGGGCATCAGCCTTCCCATTTGACACCAGAGAAGCGGCGACAAGAACTGAGGCATTAGGTTTGTTCACAACAGCTTTTTTGGGTGACTCATCCATAGATATGGAATCGGAAGCATGAATAATTTCCAGTCTATCAGAAGAATAGTCGTGCTGTTTCAGTTCATCTTTTATGGTGGATTCGTCCCCAACAAGAAAAATTCGGACAGGATTGGCCTTGGAAGCAAGTACAGCTCCATGAACAATTTCTTGAGGTGCATTGTCTCCACCCATGGCATCTACAGCGATTGAGATCATATAAGTTTTATTCAGGTTATGTTACGCTATTTTACTCCCGGTGTAATTGTTTACTCCAAATCTAGTGAAAAGAAACTAAACGAGTTAAACCTAATGGTTCTTCACCTTCATCGTTTTCCACCTCGTCTCATCAACGTAAATTAACCAATTCGATTGCACACCACAGGCGATCATGAAGACATCTGAAATCAGGAATCAATTCTTCGACTTTTTTACGGATAAGGGGCACACTTATGTTCGGAGTGCGCCCTTGGTACCGAAGGATGATCCCACGCTCCTGTTTATCAATGCCGGGATGAACCAGTTCAAGAACATATTCCTGGAGAAAGAAAAACCGAAGCATTTACGGGTGGTAAATAGCCAGAAATGTATCCGCGTCAGCGGCAAACACAACGATCTAGAAGAAGTCGGTATTGACACATTTCATCACACTTTTTTTGAGATGCTTGGAAACTGGTCTTTTGGTGACTATTACAAGGCTGAAGCGATTCAATGGGCTTGGGAGCTTTTTACTGAAGTTTGGGGATTGGAAAAAGATCGTCTCTGGGCCACTGTTTACAATGATGACGATGAAGCCGATGAATTGTGGAAAAAGGTTACGGACATTGCCCCGGACCGGGTACTGCGGTTTGGTAAAAAGGACAATTTCTGGGAGATGGGCGATACAGGTCCTTGTGGTCCCTGCTCTGAAATACACTACTACGTAGGGGAGGATCCGTCTAAACAGTCGGCAAATGGCATCAATTCCTCGGATCAATACTGGGAGCTCTGGAACCTTGTTTTCATTCAGAATAACCGACTACCCGACGGCTCATTGGAGGAATTACCAAAAAAGCACGTTGACACCGGTGCTGGCCTGGAGAGGATAGCCGCAGTTTTACAGGGGAAGACAAGCAATTATGACACGGACCTTTTTCAGTCAATAATAAAAGTGCAGGAGAAAAAGCTGGGTGTGAAATATAAAGATGATTTGGTCGGTCACCGTGCTATTGCTGATCACGTTCGGATGCTTTCTTTCTCAATAGCTGACGGTGTACTTCCTTCCAACGAGGGACGCGGCTATGTGGCGAGGCGAATTTTAAGACGTGCAGCCCGGTTTGGCCATTGCATGGGGAGAGAGGAACCATTTTTATCTAGTCTAGTAGGTACCGTAGTAGAACTTATGAGCGATGTATTTCCCGAACTTATTGAAAAGCAGAACCATATAGAAAAAGTCATTGAGGCTGAAGAGATAGGTTTTAACGAAACATTAGATAGGGGCCTGGAACAGTTTGGTAATGTAGTTAAGGACTTGTCCAAGAAAACCATTTCAGGGAAAGAGGCATTTAAGCTGTACGACACTTTCGGCTTTCCGGTTGATCTCACTGTTCAGATGGCTCGGGAGAAGGGACTTTCTGTAGATATTGAAGGATTTGAAAAGGCTATGGGTGAACAGCGAACAAAAGCCAGGAGCGAGGGGAAGTTCAATCTTGACGTTTCCCATAAAGAGTGGACGACAGTAACTAAGGGAGATGATTCAGAATTTCTTGGATATAATGATCTTTCATATGAATCTACTATCCGCAGGTTTCACTGTACCAATGATACCGTCTTGATGGTATTGGATAAAACACCTTTTTACGGTGAACAGGGTGGTCAAGTCGGTGATACGGGCAGTTTGACTGGTGACGGTTTCACGATTCGGGTTACTAATACAGTAATGGATGGAGACAGTCATATCCATGTTGGTGAATATGCGGAGGGTGATAGCATAAATGGTGAAACTGTCACCGCTCAGGTGGACAACGTACGGCGGGTGAATATCAAAAAGAATCATACTGCTACCCATCTTCTCCATAAAACGCTAAAAATTGTTCTGGGAGATCATGTCCAACAGGCAGGCTCTTTTGTTCATCCCGAATATCTTCGGTTTGATCTAACACATTATCAAAAGATCACACCAGAAGAACTCCGAAAGATCGAGGTGATTATTAACAATGAGATCCTAAAAAATAATGTGATTAATATTACCGTACAGGATTACGATTCAGCCAAAAGGGATGGGGCAGAAGCGATCTTTGAAGAGAAATACGGCGATGAAGTGCGCGTTATTACCATAGGCGAATTTTCTAAAGAACTTTGTGGCGGCACCCATGTTGGACAAACAGGCGAAATCGGATTCTTCAAGGTTACTGAAGAATCGGCTCTCTCCTCTGGCGTTCGCCGCATTGTTGCAGTGACGGGACCAGGTGCAGTTGATTATACGGTAAGCGGTTTTGAGTCGCTGGAGGCCATAAAAGGTCTCCTTAAATGTTCAGTAGAGGAGGTGGTACAAAGGGTAGAGACCCTTGTGAGTCAGCGGAAAAAGCTAGAGAAGGAACTGAAGAAGCAGCGTTTCTCAACCGGTGATGATCAATTAGTTACGGTGGTTCAATCGGCCCAATCGGTGGATGGAAAAAATGTTGCTATCGCCCGCGTCGAGGCTGATGATATGGACCACCTCAAGTCACTGGGTGATCAGTTAAGATCACTCTTGAAAAGTGGCGTAGGTGTGATTGGGGCTGTTCTTGATGGTAAACCGAGCATCGCTTTCGTCGTGACCGATGACCTGGTGAAAACAGGTATCAAGGCAACTGATTTCGTAAAGAGAGTGGGGAAAGAATTGGGCGGTGGCGGTGGCGGAAAGCCACATCTCGCCACGGCGGGAGGAAAAGATCCTAAAAGATTGGATGGCGCTTTGAAAGCGGCTAAAAAACTGATAACCGCCAACCTCTGATATACAGTTTTTTCATGGAATCAAAATTAATTGGGAGAAGAGTGGTGGTTTCTCTTGAGAGAGGTGACAGAGTCGTTGCTTCATTAAAAGAAGTGGCTCATAATCATGAACTAACTGCAGCATCAATTTCTGGTATAGGGGGTATCAATGATGTAACTGTAGCCTATTACAATCTTTATGAAAAACGATATATTGAACAGAATTTTTCTGAAACGTATGAACTATTGTCCTGCGATGGGAATGTGGCCATGAAAGATGGAGAACATTTTATCCACACTCACGTGTCAATTGCTGATGTGAATTATCAGGTCTATGGCGGTCATCTCATGGAAGCCACCGTTGCCATTGTGGGTGAATTTGTGTTGGATCCCATTGATGGTGCGATTGCAAGACTGATGAATGATGAGATTGGTTTAGCGGTATGGAACTTGGAGGAGATGAACAGTGACTGAAAGAACTGTAATAAGGACAGAAAATGCTCCTAGCGCTGTTGGTACATACAGCCAGGGGATTTCAACGGACAACATCATTTTTACCGCTGGGCAGATTCCTCTGAATCCTTCCACAGGAGAGGTGATTGAAGGAAATTTCAAGACCCGCGTTCGTCAAGTTTTACATAATATTGACGGAATTCTGGTAGAGGCTGGGTCGTCTCTTTCCTCTGCCGTAAAGCTAACTGTCTTTATGACGGATCTCTCCCGATTCTCTGAACTGAATGAAGTGTTCTTAGAGTTTTTCGAAAAAGATCCACCGGCCCGTTCCGCACTAGAAGTTTCGAAATTACCTTTAGGGGTTGATGTGGAAATCGAATGCGTAGCTGTTAAGGAGAGTTTGTGAGAATACTTTTTGTCATGAATCCCAAAGCGGGACGGGGAACCACCGTAAAGCAGCTGCCTCGGCTTGAGAAATTGCTTAAAGAAAAAGAGATGGATTATGAAGTCAGGTGGACAGAAGGTCCCGGGGATGCTACCATTTTTACTAAAGATATGAGAAACGATTATGATTTAGTTACAGTTTTCGGTGGCGATGGTACCATGAATGAAGTCCTAAATGGCCTCGTTGGCGGCAACACCCCCATGGCAGTGATTCCTATAGGTACCGGGAATGATTTTGTACGAAGTGCTAATCTCCCTATGAAATTGGAAGCTTCTTTGGATAGTATTATAAATGGAAAACCGAGAAAAATTGATTTAGGTCTTTATAACGGCGAGAGGTATTTCGTGAACGTTGTTGGTATTGGCTTCGACGCCTTTGCAAATATTCAGAGCCGTAAAATTAAAAAACTCAAAGGGACTGCAGTATATGTTGTTGCTATTTTTAAAACGCTTCGCCAATGGAGTTCTATTCCGATGAAAATTGCACTGGATGACCATACTATAGATGATCACTCCTATCTTACCTGTATCGCCAACGGCTGGTCAGTTGGCGGTGGACTCAGTCTTGCTCCAGATGCTCGGCTTGATGATGGATTCTTCGATATTTGTCATGTATCTAATATCAGCTCCATGAAGATCGTTTGGAACTTTCCTAAGCTAATGAACGGTAAGATAAACGATATGGAAGAAGTAACAATTCTTCGCTCCAGGAAAGTGAAGGTAACCAGCGAAGAACCATTACCCATGCACTTGGACGGTGAAATCATCGAAGGCGAAAATAAAGTCTTTGAAGTTGAAATAATTCCCGGCGGATTCACAATCTGGGACGGGGGAATGGGGTCGGCTTAGTGAAGCGCCTTGCTTTATTCATTATGCTTATGACGGCATTTGTTTCAGCGCAAGACTCTACCGCTACGGCGCCCATATCGCCCAAAAAAGCTGTAGTATATTCAATTATCCCCGGAGGCGGCCAACTTTATAACGGGAAAAAGATTAAAGCGGCGTTAATGTTTGGAGCTCAACTCTGGATGCTATATCAGTTCCAGACGAATCGTTCTTCATACAATTCATGGGATGACGGTTCTTACACAAAGCCGCGGGAATATTATCGAGACAATCGAAACAAGTATGCGTGGTACAGCGCATTTGTGTATATATATAATCTGGCGGATGCACTTGTGGATAGTCACCTTTCCGATTTTGATGAAAAAGATGAAAAGGTTGACATAACACAAAACTAAATAAAGGGAACCGAATAATGGCCGTAAAACGAGAACATTGGGGATCTAGAATTGGGTTTATCTTAGCAGCATCAGGATCGGCA
>CEPS01040435.1_pt1 | contig 19739 bp, 20 predicted proteins | sample 530401 | NCBI WGS metagenome assembly CEPS01 (sample SAMEA2620035, study PRJEB7988) | marine metagenome | biome: marine biome (ENVO:00000447); feature: mesopelagic zone (ENVO:00000213) & marine oxygen minimum zone (ENVO:01000065); material: "saline water (ENVO:00002010), including plankton... | reverse complement strand
ACCGCCGAATCGAGGAGTAGCGACCTGACCCGACTGGGGTGGCGGATCGAAACTCCATCACCGCAGGTCAGGCGGTATGGGCCAAAGGGTCGAATTCCGCGAAATGGCCATTTCGTTTCCGCACGAAGGATCGGAACTCCCCAGTCGCAAAGACATCAAGAACTCTAGAACTGTTCCAACGGCGCTTCGAAGAGACTGTTGGCAGTGTCCCAGAGTTGTTCGTGCACCGGCTTGATGCGTCCCACGACGTCAGCCAGTGGGACACGGCTGATCAGCCCATCCTTCAGGGCCACCATGTCACCGAGGCCGCCCTCGTGTACGGCGTCGATGACCGCGGTACTCCATCTGCGCAGATCACTGGCGGTGGGTCTGAGAGCCCATTTCCGCGAAATGACAATTTCATTTCCACGGGCAATCACGTCGCTCTCCTGATTGCCGTTGCCAGAAGCGGCAGTTAGGAGGGAGACAGAGGCAATGGCCAAGATTGACCGCCAGCAGATCAGGCAATACTGGATATCACCTCGTCAACAGTGGTGACAGTGGCGACATTTTGGATGGCATGATCGATCGACGCCCGGTGCCACTCGGCGCTAAATGAGGAGCAGCCGTCATCGGGCATGAGAATCCTGTAACCCTTGTCCGCTCCGGTCCGGGCGGTGTGCTCGACAGCCATATTGGTGAGGGCTCCCGTGTTGATGATTGTGTCGCGCCCTTCTGAGCGAAGCAGCTGGTCGAGATGCGTGCCTTCGAATGCACACATTCGCATCTTCTCGACTATGTGGTCCCCGTCTTTCGGCTCCACGCCTTCCGCTGGTCCAGCACCCCAGGTGCCACGGCGATTACCACCATCACGGATCATTCCGAACAGCGGACACGTGTCGGGCACGCCCGGTGCACCCTCGTACACGACAAACCAGACATGGACAACCATCACACCAGCTGTTCGACAGGCTTGGGCCAGCCGGGAAACATTTGCCAGGACGTCCTGTTCCTCAGCGTGGTCAGCAGTACCAGCCTCCTCGAAGGCGCCACCGCGCGCAACGACATCATTCTGAAGGTCCTGAATGATGAGGGCTGTCCGCCCGGGATTGATGTCAAATGACATGGGATGCTCCTACTCTCAGGGCCCTGAACGGACCGTTGTCGGTTATTGAATAGATGGGGAAAGCGGCCCAACCGCAATGACCGTGCTCCCCACAAATGACAGGCCGGAGTCGGGGGTTGCTTGTTGCTAACCGGCTCGCATAAAGGGTTCTACGTGGGGTCCGACCTTCGTTGCTATCGCCCGCACGCTCGTGGAAGAGGTGAGGTACAGGGTGTGCCAGTCGGAACCGCCCCAGTGCAGATTTGCAACGACCTCAGACACGTCGACATTGCCGAGATGGATTCCGTCGGGGTCGAACACCCAGACCCCGCCGGGCCCGGTTACCCAAATGTTTCCCTCAGCGTCGCACTTCATACCGTCAGGGGCTCCACCAACCTCCGGATTGCTGAGTCCTGACGCGAAAATGCGGCCAGATGACAGCGAACCATCTGCGTTCATGTCGTAGACCTTGACATGTGCATTGTCAGTGTCGTTGATGTACAACATTGACTCGTCCGGCGAGAAGCACAGACCGTTTGGCTGCAGGTATTCATCGCGACCGACGACCAACTCCAGGTCACCGTTGTCAGGTGGTATTCGATAGACGCCCTGAAAGCCCATCACGGGATCGCGCAGGAGGCCGAATCCGTCCATGCGTCCGTAGGTTGGGTCCGAAAAATAGATTGACCCGTCGGACCGTACGATGATGTCGTTCGGACTGTTCAGTTCACGGTCCTCAAAGTGCGAGGCAATGGTCTCACGGCTGCCATCGGCCGATTCGCGCACAACCGTGGATGTGACATGCTCGCACACAAGCAGGTTCAGATCGGCGTCATAGGTCATTCCGTTGCACTTGTCGGACGGGTTGCGAACCTCTGTGAGCACACCGTCCCTGAGGCTCCGGCGAATGTTTCCCGGGATATCTGAGAAGGTGAGGTGCCCTTCGACAGGATGCCAGATAGGTCCCTCCGTGAATACGAATCCCTCACCGACAACCGCCAACTCGGCGTCGTTGTCAATCAGATCCCAGAATCGATCGTCAGCGGCTCGCAGCCCCATGGTCTGTTCTCCTTTTCTGGCTTTCTTACTTTCCGATTGTGTTGGAAACATATGCGACAGGAAACCTGTGTCAAGCAATCAAGACTTCAGCAGTCCGACAGATGGCATCTGGGACCGGTGTCATATCCCAGGTCCCCATCAGGTCGGTCCAGGTGGTGGCATCAACATCGCTGACGAGTGGCAGAGGGTTGGTCCCACCGGTTAGACCGTCGTGACCGGTGACATTGCGCGCTATCCCCAGGAACTCGTCCACCGGCATCGTGTCAGCCGGCAGGTTCAAGATGTGGGCACCCTTGATCTGGATCCGGGTTGCTGCAATGAACGCACGGGCGACATCGGGCGCAAACTGGAAACCGAGCGAGCCACCGTATTCCACGGCGTAGTCCCGGCCCTGGGCACCATGTGAAACTGCAATGGTCGGCTGAGATGTCAGGCCCTGGTCACGGGCCGGCCCGTAGATCGTGTGCGGCCGCAGGGCAAGGGAGGTCATGCCTCTGTCCTCCCAGTAGACAGGCCCCAGATCCTCGCAGGCCTTCTTGTAGACCCCGTAGAGCGTTCGGGGGCGTCGAATCGCGTCGACAGGAACGGGAAGGACCTCGTAATCATCATCGGCCCCGTAGACGGCAATGCTGCTTGCGTGCACCACCCGGTCAAGATTGTGTTCGAGAGCTGCTTCAAACACGTTTACGGTGCCGGTCAGATTGACTGCAGACCCCAAGGCTGGGCGCTCCCGGCAAAACGGTACCTGTAGGGCAGCGAGGTGAATGACATGATCGACGTCGGCCATCGCCGACGACATGGCGCCCGCCTCGGTCACATCGCCATATCGCCAGTCGATGTCGGGCACTTCACCTCCACCAACCAACCGGTGCCGATGGTCATCCTCGCTCAGGTCCAACGCGACCACCTCATCACCGGCATCCACCAACTGACGGACTACCCATGACCCGATGCAGCCATTAGCTCCAGTGACGAGAAAACGTTCGCCCATCAGCGAGCCCCAGTTAACAATCCGGCCTTCAAAAAGTCGCCCTCCCACCGGAAATGTCGTAGCAGGCACCCGTGGAGAAGGTGCACTCGTCAGACGCCAACCACGCAACCAGAGCGGCAACCTCCTCGACCTCACCGATTCGACCCATCGGGATCTTGGAGAGCATGTACTCGAGTACCTCAGGGGCTGTGTCTTCGTTGATCGGAGTACGGATAACCGCGGGCGCCACCGAGTTGATGAGAACTCCGTCGGTTGCACACTCCTTAGCCACGGATTTCGTGAAACCGATGACTGCCGCCTTTGAGGCGGAGTAGGCAGCAAGGTTCGGGTTGCCCTCCTTGCCAGCGATAGAAGCCACGTTCACGATGCGCCCCCAGCCCCGTTCGCGCATGCCAACAATGGCGGCTCGGACCGTGTTGAAGGTACCGTCCAGGTTGACTCGGATTGTCCGTGACCAACCCTCGTCGTCGATCTCCCACGTCGGACAGTTCGGTCCGACCACGCCTGCGCTGTTAACCAACACGTCTATGCCGCCTAAATCCGACACAATTGCGTAGACGGCCGCCGAGTCAGTGACATCCAGTACCGCCGTGTGGGCAAGACCTGACACGGAAAGATCGTCCACGAGGACGTCGGTGCCGACCACCTCAAGACCGTCGGCCTCAAGTCGAAGCGCACACGCCAAGCCGATTCCGCGGGCGGCACCCGTGACTAGTGCCTTGCGGGCCACGGACACGCTTGTCAGGGCACCCAGGTCAGGGAGCCATCGCCAACACTGTTGATGCTGACATCCCGGTCGAAGATCACGTACTTGCCGTCTCGGTGTGGATCAGCCTCGCCGGCGTCTCTGACCTCGATTGCCTTCAACACCCTCTCGGGAGTAATTGGGAGTTCCGTCAACCAGACGCCGACGGCATCATGGATTGCGATTGCGATTGCTGGTGGTTGCGAGTTATTCGACATCTCGCCAATGGCCTTGGCACCGAAGGGCCCGGTAACAGAGGGGCTTTCTATGATGGTGCACTCGAGTTCGGGAAGATCATCCATCGTTGGTGCCAGATACTGACCAAAGCGGGATCCCCGATGTTCGGTCGAGGGGTAGTAGGGGTAACTCTCCTCGAGAAGCGTCAGGCCGATTCCCATCAGTGCACCACCCTCGATCTGACCCTCGACCTGCGTAGGGTTGATGGCCTTGCCCACGTCGTAAGCCTGATTCATTGCGATGACAGTGACCTCACCGGTTACATCATCCACCTCAACTTCAGCTACGCAACCCGCATAGGAGATTGCCGAGTGCGGCGGATTGTCGACCTCGCCAGTTTCCGGATCGGCGATGGTTGCCGGTGTGGTTAGATGCGCCCCAGATCCTGTGAGCATTCGTCCGGCACCGTAGGTGGCGGCGCCCGCTATCTCACTGAGATCAAGGGCAGTATCGGGGGCACCTTTCACGCTGACCATTCCGTCCTCAATCTCAAGATCCTCGGCGCCTACCTCCATTACCTCCGCTGCCATCTCGAGGATGCGGGCCTTGACGTCGGCAGCCGCGTTGCGGACGGCGTTACCGGCTACGAACGTCGCACGCGAGGCGAACGTCCCGGTGCAGACCGGCGACGAGTCGGTGCTGTGGTTGTCCCAGGTAACCCAGTTGAGGGGTACGCCGACCGTTTCGGCGACGATCTGGGTCTGGACCGTGATTGCCCCATTGCCAATCTCGGAAGTGCCTGAGTAGACGTCGATACGACCATCGGGCTTTACCTTGATCCATGCCTGCGAAGGATCACCGTTCTGGTTCATGCCAGTCGGGTACTCGATGGTCGCCATGCCGATACCGCGGTGCTTTGCCATCAGTGCGCCTCCGGAGTTCCAAGTTGTCCGATCAGGTGGTCGGGGAGCCAATCGCCCGTTCGATCACTTCCTGTGGCGGCCGCATATTCCGGTGCCAGTTCATGGTCGGCTCCCATTGCAAGAGCCTTGACGACGCTGACCGTGCTGGGGTCGTAGTACGCAATCCGGTTGGGTGAGGTGTCCCCCTTACGGTTCGCGTTCTTGAGTCGCATCTCGTACTCGTCAACACCGATTTCCTGCGCGATCCGGGAAAGGTGAGTCTCCGTTGCATAGGAGAGGAGCGTCACGCCGTAGCCCCGCATAGCGGAGGTAGGTGTGCGGTTGGTGAAAACCACGTACCCATCAAAGTGGAGATTTGGAATCGAGTAGGCCCCTGTGTGGTGAAAACTGTGCTTTGTAAGGCCATACGGTGAGAATCGGGCGTATGCACCGGCATCATGCAGCGACAGCATCTTGCGACCGAGAATCCAGCCGTCCTTGCTCACGGCGTCGATGATCTCCATGTGCCAACAGCCGCGTTGCGAGGAGACGAGGAACTCCTCCTCGCGGGTCCAACGCCACTTCACCGGACGTCCACATTTTAGAGCGGCCACCGCCGTAATGGTGTCCGTCGGGGTGTCCACCTTGGAACCAAATCCGCCCCCCACGGTGCCACCGATCAACTGGATGCGATTCAGTGGCACCTGCAGGTGGCCTGCGATTACCCCGAGTGAAAAGTACATTGCCTGAGTCACAGAGTGGACGGTCAGGCGACCGTCTGCCTCCGGAATGGCGACCGACACATGTGGCTCCATCGGCATCTGTTCGATACCGCCGCCACGGTAGGTGCCCTGGATTATCCGGTCAGCCTGTTCGAACGCGGCCTCAATGTTGCCCTTGCGGATCATCCGCTTGTCATTCTCCCCCTCGAAGTGGGGGTACCAGTTGCCCCAGTGGTGGACAGTGGGCGCCTCCTGGTCGAAGGCGAGGCGAATATCGAATAGGGCGGGAAGCTCCTCGAAATCGGCTTTGATTGCCTCAACACCAGCTCTGGCTGCATCAAGGTCCTCGGCAACAACGAGGGCAATGGGTTGGCCCTTGTAGCGCACTTCTCCCTTGGCCAGCAACGGCTCATCGGCGGGGATCCCGGCCCCCTCAAGATGGCCGAGCACAAGATGAGGTATATCGGCGTGGGTGACCACACCCCGGACTCCTGGAACCGCCTCAGCCTTGGAGGTGTCCAAATTTACGATGCGAGCGTGGTGGTGTGGAGATCTGAATGCCTTGGCCATGAGCATGTTTGGCACCTGTACGTCATCGACAAAGCGCAGTTGCCCGGTGACGTGAGCCGCCGCATTGGGACGCGGGACCCGTGTGCCAACAGCCTTCACAACACACCTCCCGGGATCACGGTGGTATTTCGGCCCTCTGCGGTGATCGAAAGATCAAACTCGGTGCCGTCGGCTGCGGCCGCCACAGCGTCGATGATCTTGACGTAACCAGTACACCGACAGAGGTGTCCGGACAGGGCCTCTCGAATAGCGTCCCGATCGGAGGTGCCACCGTTAACCAGATACTCGGTTGCGGCGACAACCATGCCCGGAGTGCAGAAGCCACACTGGGAGGCATAGTGATGCACGAATGCCTGCTGGACGGCGGTGAGGGATGCAGGGGTGCCGATCCCCTCTACCGTTGTCACTTCGGTCCCGTCCTTCAAAGCGCCGATTGCGGTAAGACAGGAACGGCGGGCTTGACCATCGACCAACACCGTGCAGGTTCCACAACCTCCCTGCTCACAACCGATCTTTGTGCCAACAAGGTGCAACTCATCACGTAGGACGGTCAACAGCGGGGTCAGTTCTCCACTGTGGATCTCCCGTTTCGTACCGTTGACCTCAAGCCTCATCAAGAACCTCCGAGTTCGTCCAGGACCTCGCCCACCAGTCGGACGAGTTCTCGCTTACGAAACGCTGCCGAGGCGAGGGTCGTGTCTTGCAGTTCAGCGTCACTGATTGCCTCAGCGGCGTCACCTCCCTCGGCTGATGTCAAGCGCATGCCAACGGGTCCAGCGCCGCTTGCGGCGAGACGAAGAACGTCGGACGTCCGTGCACCACACACGGTCAATATCCCAGGAGCCTTCGTGTGTGGCCGTTGCACGGACCGGACCGAAGCTGCTGAAGGCGCCGAGAACGAAATGTCAAGCACAAGGCGGTCTCTGCGGTTGATGAGAAAGTCCTCAATCGGTTCAACCCGTTCACCACCAGAGCCGGTTGACCGAACCATTGCACCACAAGCGATGAGTGCTGCCTGCAGGTCCCCAATCCCCGCTGGGGCACAGATGTTTCCCCCGACTGTGGCTTGCCGACGAATCTCAAGATCCGCGATGGTGGCGGCTACGGACCCCATTGGATCAGGAAGTCCGACAGCCTCAGACAACGACGTCATGGCACCGACGGTAATTCCGTCACCATTTTCACGGACATAGTCGAGACCCGCATGTGCGAGGATCAGGGCCGTTTCGACCTTCTGGTGCCCATAGTTGATCTCTGGCATCAAAACGGTCCCACCTCCAAGCACCGTGACACCTTCGCCACTACCGAACGCCGCGATGGCAGCCTCAGGTGATTCGGGCCGCACCACGGTGGTGCTCGATGACATATTCGGTCTCCTCCCCTTCAATGTCGTGAGGCCGGCGGAGCCAAAGACTCAGTCTGACCACCGGGCGCACGCCAGCAGTTGACCGGCTAGTTCAGGTCCTCCGACAGACCCGCTAGGGGCATTTGGTGGGGCGCGAACGCAGTAGTGCCTTCGGACTATTGGCTCACCTCCCGACCTCATTGTCGGACCTACAGACAGGTTGATGGATTCTGCTGCCACGAAGAACAGGTTCAACACCTACAGGTCGCCTTCTCTAACCGATTTGGTCGAATGCGCCTGCTCCCTTAAGTACCGCTGAGCACCACCGCGACGCCGGCACGTCACCTCGGCCAGGCGACCGATCACCTGCTCAAAGTCGTCGAGCGAGTCGGCGCCGACAAGACCGTCAAGGTGGGGCATGACAGCCCGAATGCCCCGTGTCACCGGACGGTAGGTCGAGGAGGCCGCTAGCGGGCTGACCCAAGCCAATCGGTGAGCGTTACGAGCCAACCGGGCAACGGACCGCTCAAAGCGATCGATGCCATCGCGCTCAAGCCCGTCGGAAATCACGACGACGAACGCCCCACGGACCTTCGACTGATTTGAGTGCTGTGCTATTAGCCGCTCGAAGGATTCTGAGAGCAAGGTGCCACCCTCCCAGTCATCGACCCTCCGCCCAGCAAGCGCTAGAGCACTATCGGCACTGTCCGTGGACATCGCCCCCGTGATGCAACAGAGGCGGGTGCCACATGTGAACACCTCGGGGCGACCCAGCGCCTCGATGGCACTGCGAGCCACAAGCAGATGTCGCCGGAGTTCGCGGCGCATCGACCCGGACACATCGACGATCAGGAGCACGCGCCGAGGCCGGCGACTCGGAACTCGCCACGCCATATCGACGACCTCGCCATGGGTGCGGTGTAGTCGTCGCAGAGTCCGTCGAAGATCCAGGTCGTCACCCCGGCGCGCTGGTCGGCGTCGACGGGTCACGACATCGGCATCAAACGCCTTCCATGCGGCTACCAACCGGTCCATGGTGGCACGCTCTCCCGGCGTTACGGCTGGGAATAGGCGCCCGCCCTGGGCCCGCTCGGCCGACGCTGACATACCTCCCGACTGATCGGCAAGGTCTACGACGGTCGCTACGTTGGGGCGGTCGACCATCCTGGCCGCCTCATCACCAATCGGGTCGGGAACGGTCGCCGGTCGGGCTGGAGGTGCCAGTGGGTCGGGCATGTCAAGGAACACCTCAGAAAAAGCTGACCCGTAGGCATCAAAATCCTCAACCGAGGTGATGAGCGTCGACCGGCCCACCATGAAAAGGACCCGCCAATCCTTCAATGGAAGGGTGGAAACCGCAGCCAGAAACGAGATGGCCTGATCGGTGCCCACCGGTACCCGCCGGGACCGGAGCCGATCTACAAGGGCGAGCAGTGCCACCGTCGGAGGTGGCAGGCTTCTAGCTATCAATTGGGACGCCACCGACTCCACGATCCCGACCATTAGTCACCTAGCCGGCAACGCCGATGAATTCGTCAAGCACTTCGTCAATGACTGCCAAGTCCCCATCGTCTTTCAGCAACAACCCGAGCGAGCGACGCAGAGCCTCAGGCCACGACGCTCCGAGGCCGTTCAACATTGTGGCGCCTCGCGCCCAGTCAATCGACTCGGCCACGCCTGGCGGCTTGATGACCGCCTCCGCACGAACGCTGTTGACGGCCGCAACCACCGAGGCCGAAGCCTCATCTGCTACCTCAGGCGCGCGCATGGCAATAATCTGCTGCTCCCGCACGGGCGATGGATAGCCGATCCAGTGGTAGAGGGTGCGCCGCTTGAGGGCATCGTGTAGTTCGCGGGTGCGGTTGGATGTCAGGACGACAACCGGAGTCGAACGGGCGGTGACGGTCCCATACTCGGGTATGGAGACCTGAAACTCAGCAAGAAACTCAAGGAGAAACGCCTCAAACTCCTCGTCTGATCGGTCAACCTCATCGATCAGAAGAACCACACCGTCGGAATCGCGTAGGGTGCTCAACAACGGCCTTTCGACGAGGAAGTCCTCGCCATAGATCTCCGTTGACTCACCCGTAACTTCCTGACGACGTACGGCGAGAAGTTGCCGACCATAGTCCCAGTCATAGAGTGCCTGTCCGCTATCAATACCCTCAAAGCACTGCAGCCGAATCAGGCGCCTTCCCAGCACCTCGGCGAGCGCCTTGGCTACCTCTGTCTTGCCGACCCCGGGAACGCCCTCAACAAGTAGGGGCTTGTCGAGCCGAAGGGCTAGCCAGATCGCCGTCGCCAGTGCTTCATCGGCGAGATAGTTGACACCGGCGAGGCGCTGGACGATGTCGTCTGGGTCGACGAACGCGTCCCTGGTCCAATCCAGGTCCGTCACGCCAACGCCCGACAGTGATTGATCAGGATTCCGATGTTTTCGACCTCCACCTCGACAACATCTCCGTCGGTGAGGCGCTCACGGGGGTTGGCGAAGTAGCCAACGCCACCCGGAGTACCCGTCGCGATCACATCACCGGTATCCAGTCCGATGTGCTGTGACACGAAGCTGATCACCTCGGCCACTCCGTGAATCATCTGGGAGGTACGACTGTCCTGCTTGACAACTCCGTTTACACGACACAGCACAGCAAGATCGGTCACGTCGCCGACTTCATCAGGGGTGGCCAGCCACGGCCCCATCGGACAGAAGGTTCGAAGGGACTTGCCCCTCGTCCACTGGACATCATCAAACTGGAGATCACGGGCCGATACATCGTTGACGCACGTGTAGGCCGCAACGTGGTCAAGGGCCTTGTCGACAGAGACATCGACAGTGGGCGAGCCGATGACTACCGCCAATTCCGCCTCCCAGTCAACGTCTACGGTTGTCGAGAGGTTCCAGACAACATCGTCACCGGGCCCAACTATCGAGGAACTGAACTTGGCAAAGATGGGTGGCTCGGGCATGGCCTCGGCACCCTCCTCCTCAACATGTTCGTAGTAGTTGCGACCGATGCAAACCACGTTTCGAACACGTACGAGCGGCATGCCCAACTGGACTGCACCGAGCGGTACTCCGTCTATCCCTGTCGGATCACGCACTTCGCCAATGCGACGATTTGCGACCAGGTCGTCGAGAGTGACCGGAGCATCGTCGAGTAGAGCCGACAGAGCAACTACTCGTTCGCCATCGACAACGACGGGGCCTGTCATAGGTCCGTTCCGACACATCGCGAACTTCATCTGGGAACTGCCTTCTTTCTGGTTGTGGGTGGGAACATATATTCGTCTGGTCAGGTGGGGCCCGGTTCAGGCTGGGGCTTGTTGGTCAAAGTGCCGGGAGTTCAAGATCATCGCCACAGCCTCAGTTCGGGAGTGAACCTGGAACTTCATCAAGATCTTGCTGACATGGTTCTTCACCGTGTACACGCTCACATACAACTGCTCGGCGATCGCTGCGTTGGAGTTTCCGGCAGCGAGAAGGTTCGCTACCTCCAGTTCACGGGGCGTGAGGTCCCGCAACATGTCACGCCCCCGGGCCATGAGTCGGGCCACACCCGGAGCCAATGTGGACTGGCCGCTCGCGGTGATCCTGACCGAAGAAACCAGATCAGACGCATCCACGCTCTTGAACTGGAAGCTCGTAGCCCCTGCCTCAAGCGCCGACCGAACAAGCGAATTATCTGTGAAACTAGTCAGGGCCAACACTCTCGTCGACGAACCTCCCGCCACGATCTCCTTCGTAGCAGCTACACCGCCCATGCCCGGCATAACCAAGTCCATCACGACCACGTCTGGAGACAATTCCTCGACAAGGCGAACAGCCGTCTCGCCATCGGAAGCCGTACCGACCACCGTGATGTCGTCCTCGCACCCTAGGCAAGTCGACACGCCCTCCCGCAGAAGGTCGTGGTCATCGACGACCAGGACACGGATTATTTCTGCCGACTCATTCATCGTGGAACCCTACCGGTCACTGGATGGGCTGGACGACTGTGACGCTTGTACCTACACCCGGGGTCGAGGCAACCTCGAAATGAGCGCCGACCGCCACAGCCCGCTCCCGCATGATCGAAATGCCGAGGTGTTCCGTTACTGAGCCGACATGGAACCCAACTCCGTCGTCATGAACTACCAGCACCAAACCACGGGCCCCTTCACTAACCCCGACGACCACTCGCTTGGCCCCTGCATGGCGAATCACATTGTTGATGGCCTCCTGGGTGATTCGATAGAAGGCTTCCTTGGTGCCCACTCCAACCTCGAGATAGTCCGGGACCTCGACTATGCAACTCGCCCGCTTGCGTGACTCGAATGCAGTTCCGAGGTGACCCAGGAGTTCCGCGAGACTGGACTCGGCGATCGCCGAGGGGCGCAACTCGAGAAGGAGCGTGCGCATCTCTGCCAAGGCACCTCGCGTGAGCGTATCGAGTCGCTCCACGTTGTCGCTGAGCTGTTCGTCGCCCTCAATGCCAACCGATCCAACCATCGAATCTGCGACGAGGCTCGCCGTCCAGAGAGTCTGGCTGACAGAGTCGTGGAGGTCACGCGCTAGACGCTGGCGTTCCTCGATCACGGCCATGTGCCGGGTTGTCTCTAGGAGCCAACAGTTGGCAATCGCCGCGGCGGCAATGTCCGCTCCGATAAGAATCGGTGCTGCATCAGCGTTGTCCATCTTCTCCGCGCGGGTGGCTGCCAAGAGGGCTCCAATCAGTCGGTCTCCGGCGACAAGAGGAACGGCCACTCCAGCCCTGGCCTCGAAATCGATCTTCTCTAGATCTGAGGCCCTGAGGTTGAGCACGTCCAATTGGCCGTCTAACCTTTCGATCACCCCAGTCAGGTCGGTGTCGATGATGCCCTCAACGCCATAGACGACATGGGGTGATGCCGAGTCATCGCTCGCCTCGTCATTCTCGTCAAGCAGGACATAGCCGTGGAACCCCTTGAAGATCCTGCCGAGGCCACTGAGGACATGGCCGACGACATCTGCGACGTCGAGCGAACGTACGACACCAGCGGCGAGGTCGCGGAGAATCTCGGCCTCCGACCTCTGACGGCGCTCCTGTTCTTCAAGTAAGCAGCGACGGTTGACCTCAGCCTGCAGGTTCGCGTTTACCCGTGACAACTCCCTTGTCCGCTGTTGGACGCGGCCGTCCAAGTCATTCAATGTGTGCTGAAGTTTCTGGGCGGCTGCCCGACGGTCGGTCACATCACTGAACACACCGAGGATACCCACCACGGTCCCCGCTAAGTCCTTCAGAGGAACCTTGGTGGTTTCGATCCAGATCAAGGATCCGTCGGCTAGCCGCAGCCGTTCCTCAATGTCGAACACAGGCTCACCAGCTGAGATGACCTGTGTGTCCCAATCGCGAAACCAGGCATGACCTGTCATGTCGCCCGGTTCGCGGCCCCAAGGAAAGTCGCTGTCGCTCAGACCTATCAGGTCCTTTGCCGATGATACGCCTGCATAGTCGGCAAAGCGCTGGTTCCCCCCCAGGTAGATTGAATCCAGGTCTTTCCAGAAGATCGCCTGGGGAATGTTGTCGGCGACCAATGTGAACATCTGTTGGCTCACCTGAAGGGCCTCGCCGCCGGTGAGTTCATCGCGCAGCAGGGCGGCAAACAACTTCAGCGCGTTCGGCACCGCTCTCACCGGCGGTTCCACCTTTGGATCGACTGGCGACCCCGTGCGACCTTGTTCGTTCATGATCGTGGGCCCGGGCTATCGGGCAGAGGACCGGGTGACCTGCAACCTAACCAACCGAGCAGGTACACCCTCATTTCGTAATCAGACACAGTCAAGCATCGACGCCAAGGTAGAGACGCTGTAGGTCGGAATCGGACATCAGATCACCCGACACCACCTCAACCTCGATGCGGCCGGCCACCATGACCTGAAGTCGGTCGGCAATCGCAGTGGCGGCACGAAGGTTCTGTTCAACCACCAACACACCCACGCCCTCGTCAACCAGGCGATGAATCGTCGCCACCAGGTCGTCGACGACCGTTGGAGCGAGACCTTCGGATGGTTCGTCCATGACGACGAGTCGCCCGTTCAAGAGAAGGGCACGGCCAACGGACAGCATCTGCTGCTCGCCACCGGACAGTTCGGCCCCACCATTTCGCCGACGCTCGGCGAGTCGGGGGAAGAGATCGTAGACGGCCTCTGGCGTCCATCGCTTTCCGCGCGTGTCTCTGGCCAGCATCGTTAGATGTTCGTGGACCGTCAACGATGGAAAGAGGCGTCGACCCTGCGGCACGTAGGCGATTCCGGACCGGGCAATGCGCTCGGGGGGCTTACCGCCGATAGGCACACCGTCGAAGCGGATGGAGCCCGCCCTTGGCTGGACAATCCCCATGATGGCGTCGCACAAGGTGGTCTTCCCCATCCCGTTTCGGCCGATGACAACTGATGCTTCGACGCCAATCGTGAGGTCCAGGCCGTCGAGTACTCTTGACGCGCCGTAGCCGGCGAAAAGGCCGTCAACTTCTAGCAACGGTGCAACTACCGGCGCATTGCTCACGACGATCCTCTCTGATTACCATCGACCGCTACTTGCTGCTCCCGGTTCCTCGACTGTTCCTGGGAGCCGAGGTAGATCTCGTGGACGAGCGGGTCCGCCCGGATGTCCTCTGGTGAACCCTCGGCGACGATCCGTCCATCGGACATCACAACCACCCGCTCGGCCACTTTCAGGGCTACCTCCATATCATGTTCAATGAGCACGAGGGTGACATCGGCAGGCAACCCCTCAAGCAGTTCCACAAGTCGTTCCCGCTCGCCACGTGAGAGGCCGGATGCGGGCTCATCCAAGAGCAGGAGGCTCGGGTTGGTGACCATGGCCATGGCTACCTCAAGTTGCCGTAGTTGTCCGTGTGACAGGTCGCCGACCATGGAGTCGGCCACACTGCCAAGCCAGACACTTGCCGCGACCTCACGTGCCCGTTCCTTGAAGACAGCGTCCGACCTCCGACGCCACGGCCGTAACCGGGGACCCCATCGACCCGTCTGGGCGAGAACCAGGTTCTCTGTGACCGTCAACCCATTAAACAACCGGGTCTTCTGATAGGTACGGGCGACATCAAGGCGTGGACGCACGCGAGACGGATACAGAGTGCAGTCAAGACCCTTGATCTCGACCGTGCCCTCAGTCACAGGCACATCACCCGCAACGACGTTGAACAGCGTGGTTTTCCCGGCTCCATTCGGACCGAGGATTGCCAACCGCTCACCCGAGGCGACCTCGAGATCGATCTCGTTCAGGGCGCGCAGGCCCCCGAACGCCACCACGACTCTGTGAAGCCTCACCAGGGAAACATGGTGCAGCGTGCTCATCATCGCGGTGGCGTTCAAGAACCCGTTATCAGAATCGCCGGATCAGCGTTGTGGGACGCCGTCGACGACTGGGATGGCGTTGCCTACCCACGGAAGGTCCCTTGTCTCACAGGGTGGATCGTTACGCGAGGGCGGGTTGGTGTCCTCGCTGAAGGTTCCACCGAAGCTCTGGTCGACAGCCGGGATGATGGCAACGGTCTTGGAGACCACCTCATCCCCGTCCAGGACCAACTGCTGCACAGCAACATCAACGATGGCTTGACGGTTGGCATCGAGGCTGATTTCGCCGTAGCCCGGATTGATGGTGATGTTGGCCAACTCGGCACGCAACGCTGCATGGTTGTCCGACAAATCGCCACCAACTGCCTCGAGAGCCTTGGCAAGTGCCATGCCCGCGGAGTAGTAGCCGTAGGCAAAGCCGAAGCTCAGCGAAGCCGCCGGGTCACCGGCCTCCATACCCGTCATTGGACCGGCCAGCGTGTCCCACGCGTCGCGAGCGCTGTCGAGATAGGCGGTGATATCAGGAGTCACGATATCGCCCGGCAGGGAAGCAAAGCCACCCACATAAGCGCCAGCGATATTGGTTCCCAACGCCGCAGCCAGACCCGGGTTGAAGAACAGGTTGCCAGCATGCTGGGTGCCGTTGAGATCGCCCTTGGCGTTCACAAACGCCTCAAGCGACGCCTGGGTACCGGTTCCACCAACAACCCAGAAATAGCCGTCAACCTCATCTGGATCAGGCAACTGCTGCACATACGACGAGTAGTCGGTCGTCCCCAACGGTGGGAACACCCGCGAAACCACATCGCCACCAACGCCACAGAACTCGGCGACAAAGCCCGCCGCGGACGTCCAACCGAAGCTGTAGTCGTCAGCGATAACCGCCGCCGTGTCCCAACCCAATTGGTTGTGGAGAATGTCACCGACACCAGCGTTCCACTGTGCACCGTCGCCGTTGAACCGGAAGAAGTTCGTCGCCTGAACGTGCATCGTCGTCTCCTGCGCCCCGGCAATGCCGTTCAGGAACGTAACCTCAGGATGGTCCTTGGCGTAGTTCGCGACAGCAATCGACTCATCACCCGAAAGTGGACCGATCACCACATTGGCGCCGTCCTGCTCCACGATCTTGCGAATCTCCTGAATTGCACGATCCGGTGTGTCGTCACCACAACCGACCGAAACCAACTCGATCGGCACACCAGCAACTGACGCACCCGAGAAACCCTCAAGAGAAGTAGTCCGCGAGTTCGAAGTCGCGCCAGCATGGTTGATCATCGCCAACGCCGCACCAGCAACCACATCCTCATGGAAACCACCAAACGCACCCTCACACTCAGCCAAGATCCCCAGCCTTACGGCCTCAGAGGTGACATCCACAGTCTCCGGGGCCTCTGTGGCCGTCGGTGCAGCAGTGGTGGGTGCGGCAGTGGTGGGTGCGGCAGTTGTCGCCGGCGAACTGGTCTCATCATCGCCACAGGCACTGGCCAGTACGGCCAGACCAATCAGAAGGCCGACGATAATTGGCCTCCCATTTTCGCGCTTCAGGATTCTCATTGGGTTCCTCCCTGGATTGGTGTATTCGCTCCGGATGTCCGATCTCGGACACCTTCGGTCGGGCCACCTGGAGGCGACCGCGATTATTGAGATCATTTCTTGGGAAGCGTGAATCTCCGGAATCATGCGGAGGCCCCCTTCTTGTTGGCTTCGTCTTCCACCCTCTGAGCAGGGTTCTTGCCGCTGAGGCGTCCACTCCGCAGCCCCGCCAAAATACGACCTGCAAGTCCTGAGACCCCCTCCGGAGAAAGCAACATGATCACTACAACAAGTGCACCGATCACTGTGTTGAAACGGGCCTCGGTGATCCCGATGTGTTCCACTAGAGGAAGGTTCCGCAGGTAGTTATTTCCCGCCACAAAAATGAACGCGCCGAACCAGGCGCCCTCAAGATATGAAACTCCACCAATGACGGCAATGATCAGTAGATCTAAGGTCGGCCCAATTGAGATGGACATCGGATCAATCTGCCCGTTCCACCAGATGTTGGCCACGCCCGCAGTGCCGGCCACAAAACCGGCGACGACAAACGCAAGAGTGCGATGAAGTGGAACGTTGAAGCCCAGCGACGCCATTCGCACCGGGTCATCTCGTATGCCCTGCAGCGCCATTCCAAACGGAGTACGAGAAAGTAGACGGAAGCCCACGTAGGCGAAGACCGACAATCCCGCACAGACGTAGTACAACCGGACCGGATGGCCTTTGAATACCGGTGGGGGATCTATCCCGGTCAGGCCACCGAAGCCCGACAGCGCCGTCACCTGGCCAAAGAAGTAATAACCAATGACAGCGTAGGTCAGCGTCTGGATCAGATAGTAGATGCCCGTGGTCCGGCTGGAGAGTGCCCCCAGGATCAGGGATGCCAAGACAACAACGGCCAAAGCGAATGCAACAGCCACCCATGGATTCCATCCAAGCTTGAGTCCCTTTGACCCAGCCTCACCAACCGCGTTACCGATCATGAAGCCCGCGATACCGAACATCAGGATTTGTGCCAGGGAGACAAGGCCGCCATAGGCAGACAGGAACACGATCGACGAAGCCGCCACACCAAGCATCAGAGTTCGAACCATCACGAACTCAACGAAGTACTCGCTGCCAACCAGTGGAAGTAGCAGAACTGCAGCGAGAGTGACCACCAGCAGCAAATTCCGACCCGAGAGACGATCAATAGCTGATTCCACGACTATTCCTCCCGCCCGAACAGGCCGTGCGGGCGAACTGCCAAGACCAGAGCAAGTACCGCAAAGGTGAGGATGATGGCGTAATAGGCGTAGCCCTTCGGCAAGTACGCAGGAGCAGCAGCCAGGGACATTCCGTAGAGCAGGGATCCGGCAACTGCGCCGCGGAACGAACCCAGACCGCCAATTATCACAACAACCAGTGAGTGAAGTAGCCACTGTCCATCGGCACCCGGTGCGATTCCAGCAAAGGAAGCGGCCATCACCCCACCGAATCCGGCAAGGAATGCGCCAACAAAGAATGTGATCCCGAAAACGAGGGTGATGTTGATACCGAGCGCCCGAACCATCGTCTGGTCATCGACACCAGCTCGAATGATCATTCCCATCCGAGTTCGGTTCAGCCAAAGCCACAGCACAACTCCAACCACGACGGCAGCCGCCAGCATGAACAGTCGCGTCATCGCATAGCGCTCCCCCATCACCTCGAAGAAATACGTGACGGCTCCTGGCCAAACCATGCGTTTGGCCAACCCACCGAAGTGAGCGAGCATCTGGTCTGCGAGAATCACCGATATGCCCAAGGTGATCAATGTCTGGCGCATGTCCTCACCCTGGTTCCAGCGAAGGAACACCTGTTGCATAAGGACGCCGAACACCGCCACGATCACGGCTGCCACAAGCAGGGGGACAATCCAGTCAAGAAGACCCACATCGTTGGTGTCGATGTTTCGCTTCTTGCCAACCATGGACTGCTGAAGGTCAATCGCGATGTAGCCAGAGAAGAGGATCAGGGACCCATGCGCCATGTTGACCGTCCGCATAAGACCGAAGATGAGGGTCAATCCCGCTGAGACCACAAACAGCAAACCCGCAAACGTCAGGCCGTTGAAGATAACTACAGCCAATTCGCCTGGCTCGGTAACGGCAGTTCCGGCCGGTGAGCCTTCGCCGAGAAACAGGACCCAGAGGATGGTGGAGAGGATCGGGACTAGAACTACCGCGCTCGCCAGTCGCCGACGTACAGCCGGCGGTATCACCACAATTCCCAATGATTCGACGTCAGTCGAGTCAACTCCCATAAATTACCCCGACATGTTCCTAGACACCCCATTGGACCCTACGAAGGGAGCAACTGGCAAGACGAGGGCCACGGGAAGCACTCGCCCCATGGCGTAGGGAGTAGTGCGAAGGAACTATTTATCAGAGCTCCTCGTGACTTGCATAGCTCGACAACTGAGAACGGGCCTGGAGGGATGGGGTGATTGGTCCGTTGATGTACTGGGCCCTACGAGCAGGCTGTGTGTTCTCAATAACACACAATCACCCAGAGGGCCCATGCCCCACGCTAGAACCCAACACCCAAGTGTGCCGCTGACTCCGAAGAGCCGCCGACGAATGGTTACCTGCGTCCTTGTGCATGGTTGGGTCGTCGAGGCGACCGCTTAGAGATTCCAGATCGATGCCAAGGGCGACTACTTCGATAATGCTCTGGCCGCGCCACTCTAGGGCCGCATGCACATCTAACTCCTCGACCGGCAGCACTAAAAGACCGGGATCGAGTTGGCCGATGCCATCTTCGAACACCGAGAGATCTTCCACGGCCGCCACTCTGCGCTCGGCGTGATCACAACTGTCGAGTTCGAGGCTAGATCTCCCCGACATTGAGTTGCTCGCTACACACCACCAGACGTTGGATCTCCAGACCACCGGCTTGCGCCGCGGCGAGGCCGCCGGATTGATGTGGCGTGACGTGGACCTCGTTGCCCGGACGCTTCGCGTGCAACGGAATCGGCTCGCAGGCGAGACCGGCACCTCACCCACCAAAACGGTTCGAAGCAACCGGACCCTCGACTTGTCCGACGATGCGATTGGGTTCCTCACCGAATTGGAGACGATTCGTGACGACGATGCAGCCTTTGTGCGTTCGGCGTCAACCGAATCCGATTTTGTCGTCGCGTTCCCCGACGGGAGCCCTCCCCGGCCTGACACGTTCACTCAGCGGTTTTCCGCGACTGCGAGAACATTGGTGTTCCCTACATCACGCTGCATGGCTTGCGCCACACCTACGCA
>CEPS01063193.1_pt1 | contig 20259 bp, 15 predicted proteins | sample 530401 | NCBI WGS metagenome assembly CEPS01 (sample SAMEA2620035, study PRJEB7988) | marine metagenome | biome: marine biome (ENVO:00000447); feature: mesopelagic zone (ENVO:00000213) & marine oxygen minimum zone (ENVO:01000065); material: "saline water (ENVO:00002010), including plankton... | reverse complement strand
AAACAGTGACGGCAAAATAGATAGGGTAACGCCATTGGGCCGCCTGGACAATGTGCAGGATCATCAAATCCTGAACACGAATTCCCTGACCAATTGTTGGCTTGATCTTCCACGAAATAGCCCCTTTTTTGTTTTCCGGATCATAGGGAGCCGGAACCGAAACAGGCGTATCTTTCCAATAACTGACCTGCAGAAGGAGCGGCTCACCGGTGACAGGATTATCAGCAATAGGCTGTCTACCAACTATCTGGCTGTCTGAGAAAGTTACAAATCGTTCGCCCGGCGGGCGCGACTCCTTCAACTGCTTGATGTACCAGTCTGTATTCAGCAGACTCAGATTGGCTACGGTCACATCTTTGCGAATACCCTCTACCTCCTGCAGGTACCAGAGGGGAAATGTGTCGTTGTCACCGTTGGTAAAAATAATGGCATTGGGTTCACATGTCTGCAAGATGTTATAAGAGTAGTCCCAGGCCACGTAGTTACCGGAACGGTTGTGGGAGCGGTAGTTCGTCGATACCACAACGGCTGGGACCAGGAGGAGAAGCACAAGGGTGATATACCCGGCCTCCTTTCCAAAACGTTTTTCACTAAAGTAGGTGAGCACTTTATCCAATACAGCGGCACCGGCAATACCAACCCAAATGGAAAAAGCGAGAAAACTCCCCACGTACGAGTAGTCACGCTCCCGCGGCTGAAACTTATCCTGATTGAGATAGAAAATGATGGCCAGACCCGTCATGAAGAAGAGGGTGAGGACCGAAAGTGCGTGGTTGGGATCCTTCTTGAAATGGTAGACCATACCGATGACGCCCAGCAAGAATGGGAACGGCAGCCCAAACTGAATCCAGTCGACGCCGTCCTCCTGGCGTTTAGCCAGAGCCCCGAGGTCAGATACCCACGGCTGACCGGCCGGTCCTCGTCCGCCAAATTGCCACAGAAAATAGCGGACATACATTCGGACGATCTGGTAATCCCACAGAAACTGAGCCTGTCTGCCAAAATCGTGAAACATATACTTCAGATTCTGGGAGGACGAGAACTGCCGTCCGTTACGGGGTCTGCCTACTTTATCTACCTTGTGAGTGAGTGAACCGACTTGATCCTTTTTGTATTTCCTGGGCAAGAATGAAATTGAACCGTATTGTTCCCGCTCCAGATACTTGACAGCTCTTGCCAGAGTTTCAGGATCATTTTCATCAATGGCAGGATCCTGATTCGAACGGATAAAGAGTATTGCATAAGTAGAATAACTGATGACTATAAGAACTAGCGATGATAGGACAGTAGATAAGAGTCGTTTCTTATTTCGTATGGAAAATATGGTGACCCCGAACAGAGCAAGTGTAAGAATCACAACACTCCAGACGCCTCCCATCATGGCAAGCTTCGGAAATCCTTTGATAATCCCCAGATATATCGTCAGAAAAGTAGCCCCCACGATGGCCGTCATAATAAGAAACGACTTCCAGGAGAACTGAAGTTTCTTGAAGTAGATGACGAGTCCGATGAAAGGCAGCGCTAACAGGTTCAGAAGATGGATGCCGGAAGCCATTCCAACAACGTAACTGATAATAAGAATGTATCGTTCGTTGCCGATCTCCTCTGATCGTTCAGCCCAGCGCAGAATCAGCCAGACGACCATTGCCGTCAGCAGAGTACTGACAGCGTAAACCTCCGCCTCTACAGCGTTGAACCAGTGACTATCGGTGAAGGCGAAGATCAGTGACCCCAGCAGTCCTGATCCGAACGCGATCAGCCGGTCATTATGGGACTTGAAGGAGCCCCTCATCTGGCGCACGAACTGAACGATAATGAGATAGAGGAACATCACCGCTAGAGAACTCACAAGGGGAGAAATGAGGTTTACCCTGAAGGCTATATCATCGCTGAAAGGAATCAGAGAGAAGAGCCGTCCAATAATGAGATATAAGGGACTTCCGGGCGGATGGGGAACACCCAGAATATAAGACGTTGCAATGAACTCCCCGCAGTCCCAGTAGGACAACGTGGACGCCATGGTGTCAAAATAGATAAGGAAGGAGACGAGAAAAACGCCTCCCGCAAGAATTGTATTTATCCTTCTTGCAAACATGTTACTTCAGCATCTATCAGGTGGCTTAACCGTCACTTTTGTCCTTTTTCTTTCGGCTCTTCAGCGGTTTCACCTTCTTCTTCTGCTTCTTCTGCTCATTAGACTCCTTTGACTCAGTTTTACTCTTATCCTCAGATTCAGAAGAAGTTTCCTTATCCTCTTCTGCAGAAGTTGACTTTTCTGCTTCTGTTTTCTTTTCTTCGATGTAGTTCAGTTTCAGACTACCTAGGTTCGTTTCCATGAATTTTTCTTCATCTTGCGCTAGATTTCCTTCCATCCGATCCTTGACCATATCGAGCATATCGATATAGAAACCGGCCTCTTCAAGATTCTTTTCAACCTTATCGGTTATCGGATTCTTCAGTTTCCCCAGAGCAACCCAAGCACTCTGCGTAAAAGTAGAGATAAGATGAATAAACAGATGTTCATCGCCTTTTTTTCCGTTTTCAGACATGATCCCTAATCGCTCCTTTCACTTTTTGGTTTCAGTCAATTCTCTCTGATGTGCGAGAGTTTCTAATGATATAAATGATAGAACTCCAGCGGTTCGAATCGTTCACTGCAGACAGATTGGATTTAAGCCCGGTCCAGAGACCTCGCAGAGTAGAGCCGAATCCACTCTTTTCACTAAGCATAGAAATATAGAACGCGTCAAAAGGGAGGCCGTGAGTGCTGGAGATAGAAAGACCGTGCCGCTCAAGAAGTGTCTCCATCGTATGCCGCGTAAAATGGGTGATGTGTCGCGGGACATCGTAAGCCGCCCACTCCGCCCCATAATGTTCGGCGTCCAGTGAGTTCCAATTGGGCAGGCCCAGCACTAAAGTACCATCGTCCCTTAAAGATGAGGTTACTTGGCGCAGATAATCGTTCGGATTGGGGATATGTTCGAAAGCGTGCCAGAATGTGATAACGTCATATTCCTCCTCACTGCCGGCGAACCATTCTTCAGGAGATCGCAGCGTGACAGCATATCTCTCAGACACCTCTCGCCTCGCCACCTCACTCGCATCGATTCCATCTACCTCCCAACCTGCCCGGTGCATGGCGTGCAGGAATTCACCACTGCCGCAGCCGACATCAAGGATCCTGCCGCGATGCATCTTAGTTTCTGTTGTAACGAGATTCCGTTTTCTTGCCAGCATCAGTTTACGAACAGTGCGGTAAGCGAAATTGCCGCCCCCACTGGCGGCATGAGGTGTATAGTTTTCTGACTCATAGTAGCGATCTGTTTCATCTTTATCGGGGACAGGACTGGTCAATCGCAAGCCGCAGCCGTCACACTCAAGAACCTTGAACTCCTCCTGAGTGACGACATGGTCTCTGGCGGCAAATACGACTGCCAACTTTTCTCCAGCGCATACAGGGCACTGTTCGACTTGAATCATCTGCCATAACTCTCAGCTGATATTGACCATATGGATCATATGCTGATAATCGCGCATGAACCGTTTCCTGATCTGCTCATGTCCGTTCAGTCTCAGATGGGGGTCTTCTTCAACAACATTAAAAGCCGCCTTTCTCGCTTCACGAATGATGGAACCGTCTTTCACCAGATCTGCGATTTTCCACTTGAGATATCCATGCTGTTTGGTACCGTAAAACTCGCCAGGGCCGCGTAATTTAAGGTCTTCGTCAGAGATTTCAAATCCGTCGTTCGTCCTCAAGATAACATCCAGTCTGAGACGGGAAGTTGCCGTAATCTTACGCTGTACGAGAATGCAGTACCCCTTTTCGGAGCCCCTACCTATTCGTCCTCTTAGCTGGTGAAGCTGCGTCAGTCCGAACCGCTCGGCGTTCTCTATCAGCATCACCGTGGCATTGGGTACATCAATGCCCACCTCCACCACGGTAGTGGAAACCAGTATCTGGATCTCGTTAGCGCCGAACCCGTCCATGATTCCGTCCTTTTCTTCTTTCTGCATTCTGCCGTGAAGGAGCGCCAATTTCAAATTGGGGAAAATCTTACTGGAAAGAGTTTTAAATCCGGCTTCAGCCGCCTCCAGATCACTCTTTTTCGACTCCTCGATGAGAGGGTAGACGACGATACATTGGCGACCTTTCTCAACCTGGTCAGACATGAAACTATAAACTTTCTTCAGCGTGTCCTCATTCACTTTCCGGGTTACCGGTGGTTTCCGATCTTTAGGCATTTCGTCCAGCAGGGAGAGATCCATATCGCCGTGATAGGTTATTGCCAGCGTTCTCGGGATGGGCGTTGCCGTCATGATCAGGACATCCGGATTAAACCCTTTTTCAAGCAGCTTACCCCTCTGCAAGACACCAAACCGCTGCTGTTCATCGATGACAACAAATCCCAAGTCCTTAAACCGGACATCCTCTTGAATTAGAGCGTGTGTACCCACCACCACCTGCACCCGGCCGTCGGCGATCCCTTCCAGGATTTTCTTTCTCTCAGACGACTTCTGTTTACCCACCAGCAACGCCGTGGTGATCTGCGTTTTCGTCAGGTAGGACGCTAACACACCGTAGTGCTGATGAGCTAATATTTCCGTAGGCGCCATGATCGCTACCTGAGCACCGTTACCCACCGCAATAGCCGCCGCCAGGATGGCCACAATGGTTTTACCCGCGCCAACATCTCCCTGCAACAGCCTGTTCATCACCTTGGATGATCCCATGTCTTGCCGGATCTCCTTCAGAACTCTCTTCTGCGCTTGGGTTAACTCAAAATCCAACTGATCGTAGAGAAGCTTCAGATAAGGCCCCACTTTCGACATGACTCTGCCTTTCGATTCAGTAATGCCAGTTTTCCTGAGGGCCATGAGTAACTGGAGGAAGAAATGTTCATCGAACTTCAGCCGCCGTGTCGCTTGCGACAGGCGATCCGAGTCTGGTGCGAAATGGATGAATCTGAGTGCCTCGTCGAGCTGGATCAGGTCATATCCCTTGCGCAACTCCTCATCAAAGAATTCCTCACGATTGTCCTCAAGAAAGTCCAGTGCACTGCTGATGATCCTCCTGAACCCCCGACCATCGAGCCCCACTGATTTGAGCGCCTGAGTGGAAGGATAGAGAGGAATGACAGCTCCCGTATGTAATGGATCACTCTCCTCCTTTGAGAGGATGTCATATTCGGGATGGACCATCTGAAGACCTTTGAAAAAGTCAATTCTACCGTGAAAGGCAATCCTGTCACCCACTGAAAAAACTTTCTTGATGTAATCGGCGCCGTTAAACCACGTACAGGTCAGAAAGCCGGTGCCGTCATTGACAATCATCTGATAGTACTTCCGTCTTTTAGAGGTACGAATACCGCCGGCTTCAACTTTGCCTACCACCGTGGCGGATATATCTTTTTCAAGATTCCTGATTGGCGTAACAGTCGTTCTGTCAAGGTGACGGCGGGGAAAATAATAAATAAGGTCTCTAACAGCGGTTACACCTTCAGTCTCGAGAACCGCTGATCGCTTAGGCCCTACACCTTTTACGAACTGGACCGGTGTATCGAGCCTTTTGCTTCTCGATTCAGGCATCAATGGGACGCCGGTAAAGGCATGCAATCATAACGAAGGTCCTTATGACAGGAGAGAGAAATGGCAGAGATGACCTCTACTGCCACTCCTTGCGATAGGTATAAGTGATGGTTTCAGAGGCGCGCGGCTTTAAATTAAACTCAAATTGAATAGTCTGGGCATCCACCTTTTTATAGTCGTCCCGGGACGGTTCTCTGATAACCCAATCACCAAAGATGTGCTCTATGACCTGCACATTTACGATATCATCGCGCTTGTTGTCAATCTGAAGCTGAATCATCGCTTCTTCACTTTTCTTCTTACGGTCATAGTTCATCACTGTCCTCTTTCCCAGCACATCAAAGGCTCGGCCGGCAGTTATAGAGGCATTCTCTCCTACAGCTACCTGTCCAAGATAATCCTCGCCGGCAAATTTTGCCGCCTTAGCACCGGAAGCCGAAACATGCTGTTGAAAGATCTGGAACAGGCCGGCTGGTAGAGGTATGCCGAGGCCGCTGGCTTTGTTATTCGTAAATGAAAGTTCCACGGACAGAGGCCCTTCTCTGTTGAACCGTTCGTTGTTTTCGAAGCGGTAGTGACGGGAAAAAGTGATCTCTCTATCGGGATAGAGCGAAGCTGAAATAGACTCTCTGGCTGGAAGAGAAATCGATTCTGAAATTGAATAGAAAACATAATCACCCAGCAGATCCTGACTAAAAGTCAAGGCATCTGACTGAGATGCATCCGTTGTGACCGGAGATTTTTTCGCTGCGCGGAAATGCTGATCTCTCAAACGCGAGCCGTTTTGAACCCGCTTCAGTTCACCCTCCACCAACTCAAGCCTGGCCGCAGAAAATGAGAGGTTCGTTTCGTTTTTCAGTATTGCCTGAGACACTATGGTACCTGATTTTTCATCAGGTGATATGATGAGCCTGTAGTTGGCGTCCCAGTCAAAACCACCTGTTATATAGACCAATTCCCCTGTAACAGTTCCCTTTCTGGAGCTGTTCATCAGCCACTCCAGTTCCGCCCTGACCGAATAGTCGCCGCCCTTCTCATGAGCTGTAATGTCAACAACTTCATTGAGATTCAGAATCTTTACACTTTTCTTACTCTTAATGGTGATCCATTTGCCGTCAATATCCATCAGTTCTCCCTTCACATGCTTGGCATTCGAAAGGGTAACAGTAACTGATTTTCCCAACTGATCCCTGAGAAAAGCAAAGGACTCAAAAGTGTCCCCATGAAACTTCTGTAAAATGATGTCGGCGCCATCCATTGTCAGGAAAGGCGAATTGGGTTCAGTGCGGTCAGGTATAAGTTGATATCGCACTTCGTTCTGCCCTTTGACCAGATTGAATGATGCAGGCTGATTCACAAGTCCGAAACCATCTTTGTAGAGCGTCACCGTAGCATCGCGCGACTGTCCGCAGACAATTGACGTAAATAATAGATAAGTGATAATATTCTTCTTCATGATAACATTGACAGGTTTTCTTTCAGTTTTGAAAGGTTCGTCTGTATATCCTCCAGTTTCTGTCTCTCCTTTTGAACAATCTCCTCGGGTGCCTTGTTGACGAAGCTACTGTTCTTCAGTTTCGATTTTACGTTTTCTACTATGCCGCTGAGTCTTTCCATTTCCTGCGAAAGACGCTGCTTTTCTTTCTCCACATCGATCAAACCTTCAAGCGGGATAAATAGTTCCAACCGACCGATGATGACAGTAGCGGAATGCAGCGGTCTGTCAACATCGGTGCCGATGGTCAGTTGGTCAATTTTGGCGAGATCACGGATGATCGCCTCGTTAGAGAGCAACAGTTGCCCGTCCTCACCTCTGGCGAGAAGATTAGACTTCAGTCCGGGTGGAACTTTCATCTCAGCACGAACTGTCCTGATGCCCGTGACCACCTCCTGTAGTGATGCGAAAACTTTCTCCGATTTTTCATCAATCAAAGAGCTGTCCGCCCGCGGCCATTCAGCAATGACCAGATCTGGAACTGACTCGGTTCCCCGTCTAACCTTTGACAGCCGCTGCCAGATTTCTTCGCTGATAAATGGCGCGAAAGGGTGTAGTAATTTAAGGATATTCTCAACCAGATGAACGGCCAAACTGAAAGCAACATTCTGCTGCATTTCATCTTCGCCATACAACCTCGACTTAATGATTTCCACGTACCAATCGCAGAAGTCAGACCAGGTAAGATCGTAAATCCTTTTAGCGATTTCATTAAAACGATAATCATCAAACATGCCATTGATTTCAGAAATGGTGTTGTTGAGTCGGCTCAGCATCCACCGATCCGCCAGCTCCAGCGCTGCGCCATCTATTTCAGACAGCGGTGTCGCGACTCGTCCCGGCTGACTCATGATAACAAACCGTGACGCATTCCACAGTTTATTCATAAAATTGCGTCCCACCTCAACGCGTTGCTCCGAGAAGAGAATGTCCAGTCCTTGAGGCGCAATGAGCATAATTCCGTAGCGCAAAGCATCGGCACCATACTTGTCAATGATCGCCAGTGGGTCGGGAGAATTTCCCAGCGACTTGCTCATCTTACGACCCTGCATGTCACGGACCATACCGTTAAAGTAGACGTTTTTGAACGGTACTTCTCCTCTGAATTCGAGACTCGACATTATCATTCGCGCTACCCAAAAGAAAATAATATCAGCACCTGTAACAAGATCATCACTGGGATGGAAGTACTTCAGATCTTCTGTTTCATCTGGCCACCCCAGCACGCCGACAGGCCAGAGCCATGAACTTGCCCAAGTATCCAAGACGTCCGGATCCTGCCGCCAGTGAACCTCATCCTCAGGAGGATCAACTCCACAGTAGACTTCTCCTGTTTCGTTGTGGAACCAGACAGGAATTCTGTGTCCCCACCACAACTGCCGGCTGATGCACCAGTCTTGTATATTCTCCATCCAATGCTCGTAAGTTTTTATCCAGTGCTTAGGATGAAAAGTGATATCACCGTTCCTGACTGCCTCAAGCGCAGGCTTGGCCAACTCGGACATTCGCATGAACCACTGCTCAGAAAGATACGGTTCGATAGGTACCTGACCGCGATCTGAATAGCCGATACTGGTCACGTAAGGGTCCACTTTCTCAACACAGCCAAGTTCCTCCAGTGCTTTTACCACTTTCTCCCGCGCCTCGAATCGATCGAGCTGCTGGAACTGCTGGGGAACGTTTTCATTCAGGGTGCCGTCGTCGTTGAAAATATTAACCTTCTCCAGATCATGTACCGTTCCGATCTCAAAATCATTGGGATCGTGTGCCGGCGTAACCTTGACGCACCCGGTACCGAACTCAGGATCGACAAAGGAATCGGCAATGACAGGCATCTCCCTGCCGACAAGGGGCAGCACTACCGTCTTACCAACGAGGCTCTTAAACCGTTTATCGTCCGGATTAACCGCTACGGCTGTATCGCCCAGCATCGTCTCAGGGCGGGTGGTAGCCACCGTTACATACTCATCAGAATCTTTCACAGGATAGCGGAAATACCACAGATGCCCTTCAACTTCACGGTAGATTACCTCTTCATCGGAAATGGCCGACTTTGTCTTCGGACACCAGTTGACGAGTCGCGTACCCCTGTAAATGTTATCTTTCTCATACAGCTTCACAAAAGCGGTGATAACTGCCTTGTAGTAGTCGTCATCCATTGTGAATTTCTCGCGGGACCAGTCGCAGGAGCAACCGAGGCGTTTCAACTGTTCAATAATGAGTGAACCGTATTTTTCCTTCCACTGCCACGCGTGTCCGAGGAATTCTTCTCTGTCAATCTGATTTTTGTCGGTCCCCTTCTCCGCCAGCATTCTGACAACTTTGGACTCAGTAGCAATAGAGGCGTGATCCGTTCCCGGGACCCAACAAGCCTCCTTATCCTGCATACGGGCACGGCGGACAAGAACGTCCTGGATGGTATTGTTGAGGACGTGCCCGATGGTGAGGCTTCCGGTTACATTGGGAGGGGGAATGAATATTGTATACGCCTTCTTGCCGGGATCGACCACAGCACGAAAATAGTCCTTCTCAAGCCAATGTCGATACCATCGATCCTCCACCTTCGAAGGATCATAGACCTTGGAAAGTTCACTAGTGGTAGTCACTGTTCAGCCCATCGAGAATTCGGTATAAGAGAGTCTTGGATCTGCAGCTCTATTTCTCAAGGATCAGACTGAAGGCCGTCGTCAGTTTCAAAACATTCTGATTGGCCTTGACGAGATTATCCGTTACAATTGCGGCAACGTTTCTCATCACCTTGTAGCCCAGTTCCGGATTAGATCCGCATATGGTGAAAAGATCGTCATTCATTACAACCGCCATTTCACAGTCAGTCTGAGCTTTCACCGTTGCCGTACGCTTATCATCGTTTCCAAAAATGGACATCTCGCCGAAAACAGGATGCCACTCGCTGGGCAGGCTGATGATGGCCTTTTCTCGTGTATCATAGTCTCCCTTACTCAGCTGCATTGTAAGCGCCTGGTTGATCTCCACTTTTCCGTCCAGGAGAAGATAAATCGAATCACCAATGTCTCCTTCGTTGAAAATGATCTGCTCGGCCTCGAAGTTCTTAATCTGCATCACGTTTTCAAACTGCTTGATCTCGTCATCTGACAAATCTTTGAAGATACGATACTGCCCAAAATCAACTGATTCAGTCATATTATTCCCTCATGTTACTAAGTAGCATATTCATTGGATGACGATAGCCTTTTCGTTTTCCTGGATCATATAGTCTGCGCCGGGATTGATCATCACCGACATTCTGTTCTCCTCACCAAGGGAGTGACCAGCCTCTTTGAGCTTCCTCTCGATGAAAGCATCCAGAGCTGAAGTATCCGATGAAAGAATCTCGCCGATCCCAATCTGTTCGTCTTCAGAATAGACACTCACCAGGAGCCATCCGTGCTTGCTTTTGAAATGGTCGGAAAGTTCAGGAAACGGCTTGCCCACATATTCCAGGGGAATTGACGTACGGTGAAATCTGCTGGCTGTCTGATTGTCTAACAGACTATCGAGCGTCTGGGGCACACCCGGATCCAAAACGTGCGAGGCGATCATGTAGGCGCCGAGATCATCGCTTAGAATAACTTCATCCGCATTAGCACGCTTGATGTGCGTCAGGTTTTCCCTCTCGGTAATATAGGCTATCACTCTGATATTGGGTGCCAGTGTCTTCATGGTCAACGTGCCGAAGATCGTCTTTTCATCAGGATGGCTCCCCGCCTCCAATGAATCGTTCGGTACCACGATGGCGGTGGAAGCAGATTTCAGATTCGCCCTCTCAAGGATCGTCTCCCTCGTGTAATCTCCGCGAACGAACTTGAACTTGATCTCTCTGTACTTATTGCGGATAGCCGCGATGGCGTCCTCGGACGCCTCGTTGATGAGGACTATCTGCAGTTTTTTACCCTGACTGAGACTTTGGAGTGAATCCATAATGCGGTCCACATTCTTATTCCAGCCGCACAAAAGGATGTGATCAGTTACATTGAGTTTTTCCAAACCTTTATCCTCCCGAATCTTTCTTGCCACAAAAACGGATGAAATTGTAGCTGTTAACAGTGCAATGAGAGAAATGCCGGCAAACATAATAACGACTGCGAATAACCGGCCTTCTGGCGACATCGGCGAGAAGTCACCGTAGCCAACAGTCGTCATGGTAACGATTGCCCACCAGAAAGGATTGTTCCCTTCGGTAATATCCTGCGTCCCTTCGAGCAGTCCAATGCCATATCCGCCGATAATCATAACGGTCAGGATGCCGGATGTGATCTGAACTACGGGCCTTCGTAAAGCAGATCTGAGAAATTCGACCATAAGACTAATTTAATGCTTCATACGTAGAAATCGTAGCGATAGTGGGACAGTGTTGCTATTGAATAAGGCCAGTTGAGGAGGTATCTCCATGACCGGGGAAAAGATGGACTGGATGGAACGTTGACGCGACGGCGGCCGGCTTGTTGACGGCGGATGTCCCGTCAAGCATCTACTTCGCGAGGATGGTGAGTGGCGGATTCAATCAGGCGAGGAAGGTGGTGGTGGTGGTGGTGATGATGCGATAGATTCCCCCTCCGCCGGTCCATCTATTATTCAATTATTCCATTACTCCATTCCTCAAATAGATTGCCTCGCTACGACGCAAGCAGGAGTGCCACAGTCTCTATATGCGGCGTATGAGGAAACATGTCCACCATGGCGAGGCGTTCGAGTCCGTATCCAGATTCAGTGAGCACTGCCACGTCCCGCGCCTGCGTTGACGGATTGCATGAGATATAGACGATCTTCCTCGGCTTCATCCGGGCGACGTCGTTTACCAGCTTGGGATGCATCCCGGCTCGGGGCGGATCCAACAGCACGGCGTCCGGTTTCTCGATCTCTTTCAGAATCGGCGTTACGCGGAAGTATTTATCGAGATTTGACTCAAAAAAGCGGCAGTTGGTGACGCCGTTGCACACGCCGTTTCGCACCGCATCCTCCACCGCCGGAGGGATCAGCTCGAAACCGTAAACCTGCCCCACGTGAGATGACATAAACAGCGACGTGGAGCCTGTGCCGCAGTAGAGATCGTACAGAATCTCGTCGCCGGAGAAGTCAGCGAACTCCAGCGCCGCTCCGTACAGTTTCTCCGCCTGCACACTGTTCGTCTGGAAGAAGGAGTTGGCTGAAATCTCAAATGTGTAGCCTCCCAGCTTTTCGCGGATGTATGGCGGCCCGTGAAGCGGCACCTCCCACTCGCCGTAGGAAACTCCCGCCTTGCGCCGAGTGATGTTGTTGACGATGCTGCTGATCTGCGGAACTTTTTTGGTCAATCGCGCCACCACGGGCGAGAGTAAGTCCGGCTCCTCACGGGAGGTCACGAGATTTACCATCACCTCCTCCGTCCTCTCCCCCACGCGGATGACGAGATTCCTCAGGAACCCTTTGTGCTTCACAACGTCGTACGGCTTCAGCCCCCGTTCCCTCGCCGTCTCCTTCACGATCCTCAGGATGTCGTTGCCCACAGGCTTCTGAATCCAGCACTCCTCCATGTCAAGGATCTTGTCGTAGCGCCCAGGGACGTGAAGTCCGAGGGCGAAGCTCCGGTCGGCGCCCTCCTCCTCTTCCGGCAGTACCCAGCGGCGGTTGGAAAACGTGAATTCCATCTTGTTGCGGTAATGGAAGATGTTTTCGGCGGAGACCACCTCAACTAATTCTACATCGGGGATGTGTCCGATTCTGCGGTAGATGTCCACAACCTGAGATTTCTTCTGCTCAATCTGCCCCTCGTAATCGAAGTCCTGAAACGTACACCCACCGCAGGTCGGAAAGTGCTGACATTTCGCTTCCACAGAAGAAGGCGACGCCTTGACAGTCTCCAGTAGGACGGCTTCCACATAGCCCCTGTGCTTCTTCGTAATGCGACAGAGAGCCGTCTGCTGCGGCAAAGCATTTTTCACGAAGACTACAAGATCGTCCGTGCGCGCTACGCCTTTGCCGCCGAATGCGAGCGATTCGATGGTTAGTTCGATCTCGTCACCGACTTTCAGATTGATCGGTTCAGGCACTGTATGCTTCCTTCTGTTGCTCTTTGGAAAAGTGGAATGAGAGTTAGGAAAAGTCAGACGCCCACAGGATGCCAGGTCGTCTTCAATTCCTGTGTTCTCAGAATGTGGTACGGCCCTTGAGAGGACTCCTTCTGGAAATCTCCGTCATTCAAAATAGTGACACGCTTGACATTCACAGCCGCTTCTGCTTCAACACTCCTGATTTCGCTTTCATCCTCACCGCAGTAGATGATGGCGTCAACCTCCATATGCGATGCGAAATGCTCCAACAGCTCGGAACGGAATCCTGTCATAATATTGACCACTCCCGGCGGAACGTCAGATGAATGAAGCACCTCGGCAAACGTGACGGCGCTGAGCGGTTTCGATTGGGAGGCGAGAAGAACACAGCTGTTACCGCCGATAATCACAGGCGCCATGACCGACACCAATCCCAGCAGAGAAGATGATTCAGGACAGATCGCGCTCACAACACCCATGGATTCAGTGACCGTGAAGTTAAAGTATGGCACGGCCACTGGATTGACACTGCTGAATATCTGCTGGTATTTGTCAGCCCAGCCGGCATAGTAGATAAGCCGATCGACGGCGGCATCCACTTCCTTTCTCGACTGCCTCTTGGAGCTTCCCTGAAGTGTAAGTTCATCCACAAACTGTTGGCGCCGCGTCTCCAACATCTCTCCCACACGATAGAGAATCTGCCCTCTGTTGTAGGCGGTCCGGCTGCGCCAGGGAAGGAACACCTTACGGGCTGACCCCACTGCGTCCCTGAAGTCTTTGCGCGATCCGCGGCAGACGTTGACTACCTGTTCACTGTCAGGAGCACACCACTCATAAGTCCGGCCCGACTCGCTACGGGGGAAGCGACCGTTGATGTACAGCTTGTAAGTTTTTCGAATCTCTTTTCTTTTGGCCATCTCTCTACAGCATCCTCAGTCAATCCCGCTCACGTGTCAATAGAGCTCCACATAGGACAGCAGTCCGTGAAGACCTCCCTCTCGCCCGATGCCGCTCTCCTTGTAGCCGCCGAAAGGCGACGCCGGATCAAACTTGTTGAACGTGTTCGCCCACATGACACCGGCTCTGATCTCGCCCGTGACCTTGAAATACTTCGCCCCCTTTTCCGTCCAGACGCCGCCGGAGAGTCCGTAGGGCGTATTGTTCGCCTTCTCGATGGCCTCCTCCACCGTCCTGAACGTCTGAATGGCAAGGACAGGACCGAAGATTTCTTCCTGTACGACGCGGTGCGATTGAGAAACGCCCGTGAAAAGTGTCGGCGGATGCCAGAAACCTCTTTCTGGAAGGGAACAATTCGATTGATAGACTTCGCCCCCCTCGTCCTTGCCGATCTTCATATACATCCTGATCTTATCCAATTGTACGCGGGAGTTGATGGCACCGATATCTGTGTTCTTGTCCAGAGGATCTCCCAAAATCAGAGTTGCCATGCGGTCCTTCAGCTTTGTGATAATCTCATCAGCCACACTCTCCTCCACGTATAGTCTCGATCCTGCACAGCAGACATGCCCCTGATTGAAGAAGATTCCGTTGACGATTCCTTCCACAGCCTGATCGATGGCGGCGTCAGCGAAAATGATATTGGCAGCCTTGCCGCCTAATTCCAGCGTATACCTCTTGCCGATGCCCGCCAGTACACCCTGAATATATTTGCCCACTTCTGTCGATCCCGTGAAGGCGATCTTGTCCACACCGGGGTGATTGACGAGATGCTTGCCCGTTTCGCCTCCGCCCGTGATGATATTCACCACGCCGGCAGGGACTTCCGCCTCCTGCACGATCTGGGCAAGTTGCATGGCTGTGAGGGGCGTCGTTTCCGCCGGTTTGAGGACGACGGTGTTACCAGCGGCCAGCGCCGGCGCCATCTTCCACGCCGCCATCAGAAGCGGAAAGTTCCACGGAATGATCTGCCCCGCTACGCCGACCGGCTTCGCACGCCTGCCGACAAATGCGTAGTCCAGCTTATCGGCCCAGCCCGCATAGTAGAAAAAATGGGCCGCTGCCAGCGGAATGTCCACATCTCTCGATTCCCGTATCGGTTTCCCGCCGTCCATTGATTCGATAACAGCTAACTCTCTCGATTTTTCCTGGATGATGCGGGCGAGACGGTAGATTATCTTGCCCCTCTCCTTGGGAGCCGTTCTCGACCAAATCTTGTCGTACGCCTCTCGCGCGGCTGAGACAGCCTTATCTACATCGGCTTGTGTCGCCTCGGGCACTTCGGCCAGCTTCTCCTCCGTGGCTGGATTGATGGTGTCAAAGGTATCGCCTCCTTCGGACGCCACGAATTGACCGCCGATGAAAAGATCATATCGATCTTCCAGATGAACGTGATCCGCCGCTTGAGGTGCCGGGTCATATCTCCAGCCGCTATCGAAGTCCAGTGTAGATTCAGTTCTACTCATTTTTCGTAGTCGCTAAGCGATTGAGAAATAATCTGCGGATTGGTAAACCCCAGTCTCCTGTTTCACGATCTGCATCAGCACATCATTGGCGAGAGAACTGGCTCCGAATCGAAACAGCGCCGGCGTCAGCCACTCATTCCCCAGCGTCTCTCTCAGCATGACGAGGTACTGCACAGCCTGTTTTGCCGTGCTAATCCCGCCAGCCGGTTTCATGCCGACTCTTCTACCGGTTCTGTAATAGTAGTTCCGGATTGCTTCCAGCATCACCAACACCACCGGCGGTGTGGCAGCCGGCTTAATCTTGCCCGTAGACGTCTTGATGAAATCCGCCCCGGAGGCCATGGCGAGGTCGCTGGCCCTGCGGACATTATCCAGTGTACCTAACTCTCCGGTCTCCAATATAACCTTCAGATGAGCCTTGCCGCACGCTTCTTTCACGGCGGTGATTTCATCGGCTACATAGTCGTAATCGCCCCTCAAGAAACGCCCTCGCGAAATAACCATGTCCACTTCGTCTGCTCCATCATCAACAACCTGTCTTACTTCGTCCAGTTTTATCTCAGGCGATGTCATACCGCTCGGGAATGCTGTGGCGACGGCTGCTGTTCTGATTCCCGTCCCTTGCAGGGCATTGCTGGCCACGGCCACCATATTGGGATAGATACAGACGGCAGCCACGGTCGGCAGACCGGGATACTGATCGTGCAGATGAGCCGCCTTGTAACACAGCTGAATCACCTTCCCCCGCGAATCCTTCCCTTCGAGGGTCGTCAAGTCAATCATGCTCAGCGTCATCTTCAGAGCGGCGATCTTCGATTCCTTCTTGACACTTCGCTTGAAAAGGCGCGACACACGCTCCTCTGCTCCGATCTGATCGACGGGACGGGAATATTCCGCTATTTCTGAAACAGATATCATCCTGAGATACTTTCGCGTTACGTCATGGCCGGGTCGGCTGTGAAGACGTCGAGCTCACTCACTTTTCTAGCAAGCGAGAGTGCTTCATCCTCTGTGGGCGCCTCGGCATAAATTCTTACGATGGGTTCAGTATTTGAGCGGCGGATATGTACCCATCTGTCTGACCACTTCAGTTTTAGCCCGTCCACGAAGCTCGTCGCGGCGCCGTCGAATTGTTCCGCTATCCGCTGCCATGACTCCTCCGCCATGGATCCGTCAACCGTAACCTTCTCCTTCACCATGTGAAATTGCGGCAGCTGCCGGAAGATGGCAGTCAAAGGTTGCGACGTCCGCGCCATGCTATCCAGAATTATGGCCGCCCCCACCAAAGAATCACGGCCGAGATGAACCTCTTTAAGGATAACACCACCATTTCCTTCACCACCAATGCGTGAGCCTGACTCTTTCATCATCTCAACCACGTTGATTTCTCCCACTGCCGATCTGTGAACTTCGGCGCCGTAACGTTCAGCAACTTTTTCAACGGCCATTGTCGTTGACAGGTTGGTCACAATCGGTTCTAAATCACCGGTGGTAGAAAGAAAGCCATCCAGCGCGAGGACCAATGTATACTCCTCACCGACAGGTTTTCCGTTCTCGTCGACCACTGCTAGCCTATCAGCGTCCGGATCGGTGGCGAAGCCGATATGACAATTTTCCTCTTGAACAAGTTGGGTCAGGCCAGAAAGATTTTCAGGCAGTGGTTCTGTCCCCCGGGTGAATTCACCCGACAGTTCGCAATTGATAGACACAACATCACAGCCAAGCCGTTTCAATAAGAGCGGTAGAGCTTCGGCCGCGGCGCCATTCACCGTATCCACCGCTACCTTATAGTTACAATCTTTGATCTTGTCAACATCCACCCAATCGATTCTGAGGACCCGCTGAATGTGTCGCCGGACCGCCTGGTCGAATCGGACATAATTACCGCTTTCACCAGCTGTTTCCCTCGCTCCCTGGTTTGCGAACCGCATCAGATCACCGAAGACATCCTCGTTCAGAAAACAGCCGTCCTGCGCAATAAACTTTAGTCCGTTCCACTCTTCGGGATTGTGACTGGCGGTGATCACCAGACCTCCCACCGCATCTGTATCTTCTACGGCAAACTGAACCGTAGGGGTGGGGCATATCCCGCAGTCGATAACATCTCTCCCCGATGTCAGGAGTGCCTCAATGACAGCAGAGGTGAGTTTGGATCCGGATGCGCGTGTGTCACGTCCAACGATGATTGCGCCTTCCCCGCACAGAGAATGGAAAGCTCCGACGTAGCGGCTGATCACCGATTCGTTAAAGTCTTGAGGGATAATTCCTCTGACGCCTGAAATAGTTTCGATCAACATTCCTTGTGCCTTACGACATACGGTACGAACCGTCTGAAATTAAGTTAATCAGACATAACTATACGGCAAAAAAAAATCCGGATCGAAAGAGACCCGGATCTTAATTGATAAAACTCTGGAGAAGGAGTCTTGAAACTCTAATAATACCTTCTCGGCTTTGGCTTACTCCGTTTCAGTTTCTTAGCTTTGCTCGGCTTGAGATAGAAAGACTTTCGCCTCACCTCTCTCAAAACACCGGCCTTTTCATACTTCTTCTTAAAGCGTCTGAGGGCGCGTTCCAGTTCTTCACCTTTATGAACGGTCACTTCGATCATTTAACACACCCCCCTCCTCTTTATCCAAGATAGTTTCTCAGCGCTTTACTGCGTGACTTGTGCCGCAAGCGTCTGATAGCTTTTTCCTTGATCTGCCTCACACGCTCCCGCGTAAGACAGAACTCTTCGCCGATTTCGTTGAGTGTCAAGGCGTAGTCACGATCAATCCCGAAGTACATTTTGATAACATCACTTTCCCTCTTTTTTAGAGAGTTTAGGCACATCCTGATCTCCTCTTTCAGGGAGTCGGACATAAGTCGGGTGTCAGGCGGTCTCTGCTTATTGTCTTCGATCACGTCCATGAGCGAATTCTTATCGCCGTCTCTGAACGGAGCGTTGAGCGAATGGTGCCGCCGGGAGATTCGAATGGCGTCCATCACTTCATCTCCGTGCATTTCCAACTGCTTGCCGATTTCTTCCTCATTGGGAGGACGTTCGTTTTCAGATTCCAGATGCTCCGCGGCTTTCGTGATTTTGCTGATGGTACCCACCCTGTTTAATGGCAGGCGGACAATTCTGGAGTGTTCAGCGAGAGCCTGAAGGATCGATTGCCTGATCCACCACACCGCGTAAGAGATAAACTTGAACCCCCGTGTTTCATCAAATCTTTCGGCAGCCTTGATCAGTCCGAGATTGCCTTCATTAATGAGATCGGTGAGTGGAAGACCTTGACCCTGATAATCTTTCGCTACCGAAACCACAAATCTGAGGTTTGCCTCTGTCAACTCCTGTAAAGCTTCATCATCGCCCTGCTTTACCCGCTGCGCGAGCTCAACTTCCCGAGCCGGTGGTAACGGCTCAAACTTGCCGATTTCTTCAAGATACCGGCTTAGACTTCTATTAGCATCAGTAGCCATTCAAGACCCTCCTATCGATGGTTAACGCGTTGAATTATTTCGTGCAAAGTAGGTAAATTTACTGCTCTCAGACGGATATTTCAAGAACTCGAGTGACTTCTTGTAAATGCGTTTTCTGTTGTGTTCGGGGAGGGGTTCACAGTCTCCATCAGGAGGGATCGAGAACAGGCTGAATCACCTCAGTGAGCGGGCCAGATTGATGAATTCCTCTACAGTGAGAGTTTCCGGTCTGCGACTGAGATCAATGTCGACCGTTCGATCTGAGACGTACTCGGCCAGCGAATTACGCAGCATCTTGCGCCGCTGTGAAAAAGAGTGCCGCACAATTTCGCGGAAAACGTTCATCGTCTCTCTTTCCTCTTCAAAACGACCGTGATATTTCAGTAAAACGATAGCTGAGTCAACCTTAGGCTGCGGTACAAACACCTCCGGCGGTACGGCAAACTTATACTTTACATCCATGACTGCTCCTACCATCACCGTCAGACGCCCGTAACTCTTTGCTCCAGCAAGCGCAATCAGCCGATCGGCCACCTCCTTTTGCACCATGATGTGGATGTCCGTCCACCGCTGAGGTGATTCCAGTAACTTGAAGATGATGGGAGAAGTAATATTGTAAGGAATGTTCCCCATGACGCGGATACGACGACCTTCGAACAGGAGTCGAGTTAAGTCGAACTTGAGAAAATCTTGATTCAGAAAGGTACAGTTTCCGAGCTCACTGTTTTGTTGTAGACTGTGGCAGAGTTCCCTGTCAATTTCCACGCCGACGAGATCATTCACCAGTGGAGCCAGTAGTTCTGTAAGGGCGCCCCCGCCGGGACCTATTTCCAAAATGGAATCGGAAGGTTCGGGCGAAACGATACGTACAATCTTCTTGAGCAGATTTGTGTCGGTGAGAAAGTGCTGTCCCCAGCGCTTCTTCAGCTGATGCTTCACCGCGGAAGTCCGAAGAAACTACGCGCTGTAGATGTCGTTCCTTCGGCAACCAGATCTAGAGTCTCACCCCTGATTTCGGCAATCTTCAATGCAATGTGAGAAACATTCGCCGGCTCGTTGAGCTTTCCACGGTTGGGAACCGGAGCCAGAAAGGGGCAGTCCGTCTCCAGCATCACCGCCTCAAGGGGTACGCTTCGCAAGACATCTTTGGTGGTGTTCTTGCCAAACGTCACTATTCCTGTAAATGAGATTATCCCGCCGAGGTCAAGGACGGACCGCGCCATCTCCACATCGCTGG
>CEPS01027862.1_pt1 | contig 20489 bp, 14 predicted proteins | sample 530401 | NCBI WGS metagenome assembly CEPS01 (sample SAMEA2620035, study PRJEB7988) | marine metagenome | biome: marine biome (ENVO:00000447); feature: mesopelagic zone (ENVO:00000213) & marine oxygen minimum zone (ENVO:01000065); material: "saline water (ENVO:00002010), including plankton... | reverse complement strand
GGAAGTCCGTGAACCAGCCCTGCTATACTTGCCCCATGCTGACCATCGAGACCATTAACACCAACGACCCCATAGACCACACCGACGCCTCGCGGCTTCGCGCCTGCGAATCCCTCACCTTTCCCGCCCGCCGTTTCATTCTGCGCGAACCTCAGGACAAGGTCCTGGTGGCGGCGGCCGCGCACTTCGCGAAAGGAGACCATACGCCGCAGGACCCTCCCGCCGGCTTCGGATTAGGCTGGGGCGGGCCAAACGGTGAGTTCGAACTGATCTCGGTCTACACCTTACCGCTGCTACGCGGCATGGGTGCGGGCGGGCGGCTGCTCGCCACCGTGGAGGACGGCTTCGCAGAACTTGGCTACAGGCGCGGTTTCCATTTCTACACCATCTCCGACGACGACCCCGCCTTCACCGACTTTCTCACCGGGCGCGGCTGGTCGCCCCCTGTTATCCGCGAGATCATCTGCAAATCCACCCTGGAACTGGCCGGCGAGACTCCCTGGCTCATGCGCGCCCGGCTGGCGGAGGGGTTCGCCGTCAAGCCCTGGGGCCAGGTGACCGAGTCCGAGCGTGCTGCCATCGCCGCGCGCCAGCAACGCGATGCCCCCTGGTACGCCGGGGACCAGGACCCCTTCATTTTTGAGGAAAACTGTCACCAGGGCACCAGTCTTGCCCTCATGCAAGGCGACGCGGTGGCGGGATGGGTGATCACCCATATACCGCCGGACACACAAGGCTTCCTGCGCTGGACCGTATCCTTCGTCTCGCCGGAGCTTCAAAGGTCCGGGCGCATCGCCGCGCTATGGCGCGAGGTTGCCCTGCGCCAGGCGCAGTTCCCGGAACTGCAACGATTTACCTGGGGGGTGCCGGTGACTCATCCGCGCATGACCGCCTTCGCCCGGCGTCGCATGAAACCCTGGCTGTCCTGGATGGGGTACGCCTGTACATCTTTCAAGGACGTAGCACCGCCCGGCTGAGTGAAATCAGCTTGCTCGCCTATTCGCCGCCGCCTTCATCACCAGACGTATCCGAGGGCTCCATCTTGAGCAGCATAATCACCACGAAAATAGCCAGACTGACCCCGCCCCAGAGGAAGAATCCCGTCATGTCTCCGGCCGCCGCATATTGAAGATAGAGCGTCACTACGATAGCCACAAAGATCAGCGTCAACAGCCAGCCCATAAAGCTGGCGGGGCGCACCCCCCAGCCGGTGCGTTTCCTGCCGAACCAGTAATCTCCCATGATGTCCCCCTTGTCCCGTTGTCTTGTCCCCGCTCAGCCGGCGGAAGCCGCGCCTTCCCGCCCAAGATCATCATCGAGAAGGCCGTTGTCGTAAAGGCTCTGCAGGCTCTGCCCCACCAGAAAGATGTCTTCGCCGCCCGAGACCAGTTCGCCGATTACGTCGCTGGCGGTGGTGCGGCTTTCGTGGATGAGACGGCCCAGACGGCCCATATAGGACATACCGTTACAACTGTATTTCATGCCCCTGCCTTCCAACTCGAAGCCCTCGGGAAGGGCCGAAAACTCCAAGTCATGGCGGAAGGACAGCACCTCGCCGGCAGGCACGCTTTCGGGCATGAACACGTCTACCATACCCTCCACCACAGCGCGGAATTCCGCCGCCGTCGTAAAGCGCGCCTCGGCGTAAATGCGATAGCCCAGCGGCCAGCGCGGCGAGGCCCGCTTCGGTGTCACCAGCTGCACTGTCTTGGTGACCATATTGATCAGGAATCCGCTGACGCAGGCGATGGTGGCATGATCGTTCTGTATTTTCGAGATTTTATCGTCCTTGCCGGCGGCGCGGAGCTTCTCGCGGCGCTCCTCGGCGCGGCCCGCCTTGGCCTTGGACATGAAGGCGTCCTTGCTCTGCATCACCAGCTCCACCCCCATTATCTCCTCGGGCGTGAAGGTGTCGTAAACACGGTCGAGAACCTTGGTGCTGAGGATGGAAAAGCGCTGGGTGATGCAACAGTATTTTTTGTGCAGGGCCATGACCTTTCGTGTCAGCTCCAGGTTCTTCAACGGCACCGCCGTGGTGGTCTGGGGCAGATGTCCTGTAATCCGGTAATGGTCCTCGATGAACTTGGGATAATCGGGATTGTCCACCGGGTCCGTGGCCCAATAGCAGAACCCGGTCTGGGAGGCTGGTCCGAAGAGGTCCACCATGACCTGCAATATCTTCCGCCACAGGGCCGCGTTTTCCGGGGTATAGGGGTAGTTGCCCTGGAACTTTTCCGCCGAAAGGCCGCAGAACCAACAGCCCACAGAACAGCCCTGGCTCAACTCATAGGCGACGATGGCATGGACTACGGAGTCCGCGCTCACCCCCAGCTCACTGGCCAAACGGCGCATCTGGCGCTCGCGCCAGGCGTGAAAACGGGGGTTGGATTTTTCGGTGTTTCCGGCGTCGCGGATCAGGTCGCGGTTGGCGATCATCTCCGCCAGATAGTCATCCCAGGCCTTGGCCTTGGGCCATCGCGACATCTCGTCGGTGTGGCGGTGTTTGGCGTATTTGGTGTGCCACATGGGCAGCAAATCCATGGGATCCACATTGATGCCATATTCCTTCGACACCACTATGGGGTTCTCCACATGCTCGCACAGTTTGGTGCGAAAGACGGCGTCCGCCGAAAGCCGCTCCATGAACCGCTTCACATGGGCCAGCACCCGCAATTCCTCCTCGCTACGCGAGGTAAAGATGCGCTGGTAGTGTTTCGCGGAGTCGCTTGCCTGATGCTGACGCTTCATGGGGCCCGTCACGTTCCTCAGGTGGTGACCCCTAGGTAGCGACTACGGCGGCCTCGGCCGCCACGACCACGGCTTCGGCCGCTTCGGCGACGACTTCGGCAGTAGTGACGGCTTCCACCGTTTGTTGGACGGTCGTGCCAGTAGAATGGTGATGATGGCCCTTGCCGCCGGCAACACTGTCCAGTTGATCGTCGGAAAGCTCCTGCTTTGCCTGATCTTTGATATAGGCCTTGGCCTCGTCTATGGAAATGTCATAGCCCTTGGAACTGGCGAATTCCACTACAGAGGCCAGTCCAGTAGAGCTCCCCTTCAACTCGTCCATCATCGTCGCGTCGGATTTCAGATCGGCCACGAAGCGATCAACATCTGCTTGGCTCATAGAATCGTTTCCTTCTGAGAGAATACTAACAATAATTTTTTTTGAGGCGGCCATTGTCCGTCCTATTTTTTGCCTGAGTCAACACCTTTCCATGCGCTTAAATCTCTGTCATAGGGCTCATTTCAGGTTGTCCCCCCAGCCAGTTCCACTCATAGTATGGGCCTTGCAAGGATTCAATGAGTTGCGGTCAGTCTCGGCAGATTGCGGGGGGATGTTGCTTCAGAGGTTTTTCATGGGTCTTGGCGCCGGTCTTGCCGGGCTGTTGCTGGGATTGGGCGAACCCCAGGCACAGACCCTGACTGAGGCGTTGGCCTATACCTATCACAACAATCCCGCCATCGCTGCGGCGCGGGCCACGCTTCGGGCCACGGTGGAAACCCTGCCCCAGGCGCGGGCTGACTTCCTGCCCCAGCTTTCCTTTCTGGCCAAGGAAGGCCGCACCCGTATTCGGCAGTCCACCAAGGACGAATTCGCCACCACCGACACCTCTTCCCGGCTGGTGGAAACCGCCACAGACCGTTCTATCGAGCTCGAGGTAACGCTTAATCTTTACGACGGTGGTCAGGACATGGCTGCCATCAATGCCGCCGAGGCCAATATCGCGGTGGAAAAATACACCCTCGACGAGACCGAACAGTCAACCCTGCTCAAGGCGGCCGAGGCCTATGCCGACGTGATCCTGAAGAAGCACCTTCTCGGGCTTTCCATCCAGAACGAGAACGACCTGCTGAAGCTCAAGGCCTCCACTGACGACCTCTACGCCCATCAACAGGTAACCATCACCGACGTAGCCCAGGTGGACGCCGAGATCGCCTCCGCCACGGCCAGCCGGGCCCAGGCCCAGGGCGACCTCCGGGCGGCAAGGAGCCAGTTCAAATACGTCATCGGCTCCGCCCCCGCCACGCTTGAAAAAGAGCCCTCCCTGCCGAGGCCACCTCCCACGCTGGAAGAGGCCTTGGCTATCGCCGAAAGAAGAAACCCGTTCATCCTCGCCGCCCAGTACCAGCTCAAGGCCGACGAATTCGATGTTCGCGCCAGGGAGGGGAAATTGCTGCCCAGCGTGGATTTCTACAATGACCTGACCCGTGAATGGGACAGCTCCACCTATACCGGAAGCTCCGACTATAAGGAGCACAGCAAGGAGGACAGCTGGGAAATCGGCGTCGATGTTACGGTGCCTCTCTACAGCGGCGGCGCCACATATTCTGCCATCCGCGAAGCCAAACAGACCGTGGCCTATGACAGGAATACCCTGATCAACGCCCGCAACCAGATCATTGAGGACGTGACCTCGGCCTGGGCCGCCCTCGAAGCCAATCGCACCAGCCTCAAAAGCGGCAAGGCGCAGGTTAAATCGGCGGCTATCGTCATTGAGGGGTTTCAACGCCAGTTTAAGAATGGCACCACCACCATGCAGGAGCTGCTCAACGCCCAGAGCTCGCTCATCAACGCCTATGAAGCCCAGTACGAAGCCGCTAACGATGTCTTCACATCCACCGCGACCCTGCTCAACAATATGGGGACTTTTGGCGCCCGCGAGCTGGGACTGGCCGGGGAACTTTACGATTCCGACGCCTATGTGGAAAAATCACGCTTCAAATTCTTCGGTACCGATATCGACTGAGGGCGCCACCAGATTCGATTTTCACCCGGGCCCCAGAGCCGTAGAAAACAGAGGCCATTTGAAAACACCAGGGAAAGAGAAGGCCATGGATGTCTGTCTGGTGAATATGCCCATCGCCGCCGTACAGCGGCCTTCCCTAGCGCTGGGACTGCTCAGCGCGGTGCTGGAGCGGGACGGCATTTCAACCAAAATCCTCTATCCTGATTTGTGGTTCGCCGAGTATTTCGGCCTGCGCTTCTATCGCCAGCTCTACCAGAGCCGGCCCGAGGACCTGCTCACCGAATGGCTGTTCGCGGGCACCGCCTTCCCCGATTTTGAGCCCGACCACGACCGCTTTTTCGAGCGCCTGTTCGCGCGTAACGAAAAAATTTGCCGCCAGGAAGGCCCCGAAGCCTTCAAGGAGATGATGCTGGAAGGTCGGGAAAAGGCCTCCGACTTCATCGACTGGGTGGCCCGCGAGGTGCTTGCTTCCAGCCCCCGTATCGTCGGCTGCACTTCCATGTTCCAACAGCATGTGGCGGCGCTGGCCCTGTTGCGGCGTCTCCGCGAAAGCGACCCCTCGGTAGCCACCATGATGGGCGGCCCCAACTGTGAGACAACAATGGGAAAGACCACGCACCAAACCTTTCCCTGGGTCGACTTTCTGGTCTCCGGCGAGGCCGACGCCTTCATCGCGCCCCTGTGCCGCGAAATTCTGGACAGGGGGCGTGAGGCAGACCCCAGCCACCTTTCCGACGGCATTTTCACCCCCGTCCACCGCGAAACCGGCTATCCCGTCTCCGCCCATTCCCTTGACGGTCTGCCGCGGGCCACCTCGGCCTCGCTGGAGGGTCTGCCACCGCCCGACTATGACGATTATTTCGAGGAACTCTCCGGCAGTCTTTTAAAGAACTGGATCACGCCCAATCTGCTTATCGAGGCCTCGCGGGGATGCTGGTGGGGAGAGAAACACCACTGCACCTTCTGTGGCTTGAACGGCGAGGGCATGGTCTACCGCTCGAAATCCGCCGATCAGGTGCATGGAGAAATCGACACCCTGGTGAAAAAATACAAGATCACCAATATTGAGGCCGTGGATAACATCCTGAGGACGGATTACTTCGCCACCCTGCTGCCCAAGCTCGAAGACTCGTCTGAAGACTATCTCTTTTTCTTCGAAACCAAATCCAATCTCAAACGCGCACAAATTCAGCAATTGTGGCGTTCGGGGGCGCGCTACATCCAGCCCGGCATCGAAAGCCTGGATAGCCGTGTGCTGAAACTCATGCGCAAGGGCGCCCAGGCCTGGCAGAACGTCCAGCTCCTGAAGGACTGCCGCCAGAACGGGATCTGGGTGTTCTGGAGCATGATTGTCGGATTCCCCGGAGAGGAAGACGAATGGTACGCGAAAATGGCCGAGATTATCCCCCTGCTGACCCATCTCCAGCCCGGCGGCTTCATCGGCCTTCGTTACGACCGCTTCAGCCCCTACGCCAACGACCCAGGGGCCTTCGGTCTCGAACTCACCCCTTCGGAGCTTTACCCCTACGTCTATCCCCTCTCTGAGGAAGAGATCGCCAACCAAGCCTATTTCTTCATCGAAAAAGACAAGCCCAGCCTCTTCACAACCCTCACTCAAACGCCCATACTTGGCCGCCCCGGGATCGAAGCCGCCCGCGACGCCTTCCGCAAATGGCGCCGAACTTGGCCCGAAGCCGAACTCTGCGCCCGCGAGGTGGATGGGGAGATCCAGCTGCGCGACACCCGTCCCTGCGCAAACCGGCTAATTCACCGTCTTTCCGGGACCGACCGCCTGGTACTGGAAGCCTGCGACACGGCTCCCACCCAGGCCAAACTCCTCCAGACGCTTGCCAAGGACGCCACCCCAGAGGATATCACGGAAGCCCTTGCCCGGCTTATAGACAATAAATTTATTCTCAAACTCGATGGCCGCTTGGTCTCGCTGGTATTGGACGAACCCATGGAATCCCTGCCCTCCGAAAAGCACTTACCTTTTGGCGCGGTGATACCTCCGCAATCCATCCCGCAAAAAGATGACGAGGACGAGGACCAGTCCCGAAAAGTGGCGTAACCGTCAATGATCATTCATCGTAAAACAGCCCGCTTCCGTACGCCCCTGCCACTCGAGTGCGGAAAGTCCCTGCCCCAATTCGAGCTCGCCTATGAAAGCTATGGCGAACTCAACAACGAGCGCAGCAATGCCGTGCTTATCTGCCACGGCCTCACGGCAACCCAGAACGCCGCGGGCGTCCCCAAGAACGACAATGGAAAAGAAGCCAAGCCGGGCTGGTGGGATATCGCCATCGGCCCCGGAAAGCCTATCGATACAAGCCGTTTTTACGTGATCTGTATCAATGTTCCAGGAAGTTTCGGCGGTTCCACCAGCCCTGCCAGCACCAATCCCGAAACCGGAAAACCCTATGGCATGACCTTTCCCGTGGTCACCATCACCGACATGGTGGACGCCCAGAAACATCTCGCCGACCGGCTCGGCATCAAAAAATTCTATGCTATTGCCGGTGGCTGTATGGGCGGATTCCAGGTGCTGGAATGGATGTCACGCTATCCCGGCTGTCTTTCCAGGGCCGTCATCATCAGCACCACGCCCCGGGTCTCGGCCCATACCATCGCCCTGTGGTCGGTTCTGCGCGAGGCCATCCGTTCAGACCCGGCTTGGAACAGCGGCGATTATTACGGCGCCGCCGCCCCCGACAGAGGTATGGGACTGGCCGCCGCCTTCGGCGCCTTGTTCTGGATGAACCGCCAAACCATGGAAAAAAAATTCGGTCTCAGGCCCCTCGATGAGAAGACACCCGGTTACGGTTTCGAACCCGAATTCGAGGTGGAAGCTTTCCTCAGCCAAGTGAACCAGAACGCCGCGAGAAAGATCGACGCCAATGCCCTCATTTATCTCACCCGGGCCATGGATTATTTCAACATGACCCGCGGCGGCGTGGAACTGGCATCTCTCTTTGCGGGTGCGCAGTACCACGCCCTGCTGGTGAGCTATAAATCCGACTGGCGCTATCCGCCGCAAGAGGCCGAGGAAATCCACGAGGCGTTGCGGGCGGCAAGCATCGACTCACGCCATGAGATTCTCGACAGTCATTTCGGCCACGGCGCCTTCATCTACGACTTCCATGGCCTGGGGCCGGTCGTGCGGGACTTTCTCCACAATCCGGCTCACAGCAAACCCTCCAGCCCGAAAACATCGGCGGGCATGAAATAATCCAGCGACAGCAGCGGACGTCCCACTAGGCCAGTAATAAAATCATGGCTGGAAAGAGCAATGAATCCGGCCTCCCGCGCTAAATCCCTGTACGGTCCCGCCTCCATCAGGTATTGACAGGAAAACCCGTGACTGGCGTCGAGATAGGCCATGGGATGGTTCCCCACGCGGGCCGCCGCCAACTCAGGAGCCACCGTATGGGCCTCAATCACCAGCATACCGTGACGCCGGGTCCAGGGCAGCCAGGCACGGAAATGCTCCACCAAATTCTGCGCCATATCACCTGGCTCTATCAGACCACCCTCCTCATCCACGAACACCCCCGGTGGACCGGGTTCCCGCTGCCGTACGGCCGTCGCGTCACGGGGCGCTTGATAGCGGCGGTTGTGAATAACTGACTTGCCCACATGCAGGGCTTGGCGGGCATCGATTCCGTGACCAGCCAGGGTTTTCCCCAGTCCATCGGGATCGCCGACATCCCCGGCCACCACCAGATGGGGAATACCCTCGGCCTCAAGAGCGGCTCGGGTGGTTTGGCTCGCCACCGGATTGTATTCTGTTCCCACCATGACCAGGGGAAACTCCGAGAGCGCCTTGCCGCGCCGGGTGCGGGAAGCGATGGCGTGGAACAGTTCCTTCAACAAGGTGCCGTTGCCACAGCCGGTGTCGATCACATAGCCGGGCTGTGCCGCCAGTTCCTCGCGGTCGAACAGGGGTAAGGCCAGCTCCAAGAAAGGCCCGGCGCAGACCCGGGTGAACACGGCCCCGCTGGCTTCGATATCCAGCGCCCGGTCGAGATGGCGTTCGCTGCCGCTCGCGTCCCTCTCCAGAATAGGCGGCATGTCACCGAATAGCATCTCCGGCACACGTGAAAAGGTGGGGAGATAGGAAAGGGGCATAAAATACTGCGCTGCCATGTCCAGCGCCATCTCGCCTTCACCGCTGAAGATAAACCCCTCTGCTCCCTCTTCAGCCCATCCCTGCGCCGCCAGCGCCCGCCAGCAGGGTTGCGGCAACACCCCTTTATTCTGAGTATCATTGCCCGTGAGCCTGCGCAGGGCCACCGCCACCAGCGGACCCGTCACATGCAGCCGAACCCGTTCGCCCATGGTCTCCCCAGCCCCAGGGAGACTGGCAGACAACCGATGGAGTGCCGTCTCCCACAGTTCGCAGGCATCCTCATCGGCGTTTCCCGCAAGCAGGGCCATGGCGGCAGTTAGTAAGCCTGGGAACCCGTCATAGGCGGCAAGAAAAGGCAGCCATGCCCGCCCCTCCTCGCTCAGGGATGCCCGCGCCGTCTCTCCGCCACCACTCCTCTTCACCAGTCCCTGTGAAGCCAACAGCCAGACCGCGAGATGCAGAAAACCGCGCCGTGCGCCGTAACGCGTCGCCAGCCCATCCACGGAAAGGGGTTCGGCGGTCCCGGCAAGTTCTGCCAGGATGCCTTTTTCCGCAAGGGCGCAGATGGTGGCGCCCAAGGCCATACCGTCGATGTTGAAACAGACCTTGCGCCAGAGAACGCGCCCCAGCGCCGCCTTATCCCTATCCGCGGTCATCTGCCCTTCTTTTGTTTCCGAGACCGATTCGGCATGCAAATTCAGCCTGTGGGTTCCCCCCTCAGCTTATCTGACGTCGCGCCATCTCGGCGAAATAGTTGTCCTGATCCATCAACTGCTGATATTTTCCGGCCTCGATGACCCGGCCCTTATCGATCACATAGATCATGTCGGCATTGATGATGGTACTAAGCCTGTGGGCGATGACGATACGGGTGCTGTTGAGGGTATCGAGGCCCTGGCGTACGATCTCCTGGGTCTCGTTGTCTAGGGCGCTGGTGGCCTCGTCGAAAATCAGGATACGTGGCCGATGCACCACCGCGCGGGCAATCATCAGGCGTTGGCGCTGGCCTCCGGAAAGGGTTGAGGCCCCCTCCCCAAGATAGGTCTCCATCCCCATAGGCATAGCCTCGATGTCCTTGTCGAGACCGGCCAACCGCGACGCCTCCCAGGCGTCGTCGTGGGAAAGATTAGCGCCGGCGGTGATGTTGTGGAACACCGAGCCCGACAACAGGCGACCATTCTGCAGCACCACGCCGAAATTATGGCGCATGGCCCGCTTGTCAAGATTTGAAATATCCTTGTCGTCGAGAAACACCGAGCCCGCCTCAGGCTCGTCAAAGCCAAGGATCAGCCGCACCACCGAAGACTTGCCCGCCCCCGACGGCCCCACCAAGGCCACGAACTGGCCCGGCTTGGCCTCGAAAGTCATGCCGTCGAGAACCAGCGGGCTGTCCTCTTCATAGCGGAACTGCACATCATGGATGGCCAGCCCTCCCGATACTTCTCCCGGGTCTTCGGAGCCTTCCTCGCTTTCCTGCCTCGCCTCCAGGATCGGCGCCACCCGCTCATAGAGGGGCTTGATATTGATCAACTTGATCAGAACCCCGGTGATGCCGAAGACAGCGGCAAGGAACTGTCCGAAGGCCACATGGAAAGACACGAATTTCGCGGTAGGCATGACCTTCTGCAGCTTGCCGCCGGTAATATCTGCCCAGTCCGTGGGCGTGTGATAAAAGGCCAGTAATTCATGTCCCTGCCAGCCAATGACGAGAATAATCCCGAACACGGCGAAATAATTAAACCCGGCCTTGAACACGACCAGTGCGTTGTTCAGATTCTGCATGTAAAAGCTGATGGACTGGAGACGGGCGTAGGGCATGGCCCATTGGGCGAAGGCATTAGGCTCGCTGCCGGTAACGCGCAGTTTCGACACCGCGCCCAGCAATTGCATGACGATGCCCTGAAGACGTCCGCTCAAGGCTAGCATTTCGCGGTTTCTTGAAAGCACTTTGCGGGCGAGGACATAGGTAATAACACTGTAAATAGTGCAGATGATCACCGTAATGCCCGCCAGCCGCCAGTTGTAATAGGTCATGAGGCCAAGGCTGAAGAGCCCCACCACGCTGTGCATGAGTGACGCCACCACCGATCCCGACAACAGGCTGCGCATGGAATCTACGCTCTGGGCGCGGTTTGCCAGATCGCCCACTGTATAATCACGGAAGAACGAGGCCGGAAGCTTCAACAGGCGGTCCCATACCGCAGCTTGTACGTCGTGGGTCATCCTGCCCTCGATACGCAGCATGGAAAGCGACTGCACCAGGGAAAAGGCCACCATGGACAATCCGGCAATGACGAGAGCCGTCACCATGACGGCGAGCTGACCCAGCTGAGCCTCGGGAATAATGGGGTCCATGATCCAGCCGACGATGATGGGTGTGGCCAGGGATAAAAGACCGGCCACCAGAATCATGGAGACAATCAGGCTCCCGTCGCGGCGGCTGCCGCGCAGACCGAACATGAGAATTTCCGAAGGACACATCTTTTCACCCTGGAAGGGGCGATAGAAATAATGGGCGGAAGCCGAAACGGTGGCGGCGATCTCACGCGTTACTTTTGTTCTGGTTCCCGCCACCGGATCTACAAGCTCGTATGCCCGCGCCGAGACAGGCAGCAGAGCACAGGGTTTTTCGTCCTCACCTTGGAAGGCGAGTATGGGGCCCTGGTCTACCCGCCACCATTCCCCTTCTAAAGCAATGGCGCGGGTGAAAAAGCCTGACTGTCTGGCAATAATCTTCAACGGGTCCTTGGCCGCGGCCAGTGGCTCGCGCAGTTTCTCCTCCGCCGCTATTTCGATCCCGGCCCTGTGGGCAACCGTTTGCGCGGCCGCCACCAGGGGGTCCGCGGACAAATGCAGATCTCCCGGGAAGCCAGGTTCAAGAACCCCGGCCAGTGCCCGCAGAGAACCCGTAAAGCTGTGTCTGGAGAAAATGCCCTTCTGAATAAAACGATGGGTAAAGGATTTCGAACGTGCCTCCACACTGCCGGCGAAAACACCAAGAACGCCCCCATGAAGACAGTCCAAGTCATCGGAGAAGTCGCCTTTCTCCAGCCATTGCTCCGTGGTCAGCGCCGTAAGACTCCCCTCGCCGCCGCAGGTCAGCCAGGAAGCATTGGTGAGGGGAAGAAAGATATCGCCATCGCCAGCGGCGGGAGTGGCTCCGAAAAACGACATGGCGCCGCTAGGCGCCGTAATCCAGACCGTGTCATGGGCGGCCTCCACACTGGTTCCCTCGGCAACCGCCGTACTCTCGCCTGGAGATAACAAAACCGCGTCACCCGGAGGCCGTCCCGGCGCCATACCTTCCAGTAACGGACCGACCCAGCTCTCCACGAGGGTGGCCAATTTGGCCCGCGCCTTTTTATTTCGCGCTAGTGCATGCAGATCATGGCGGGTGGCCTCGACCAGCCTGGTACCGTTGATGGGCACCGCCAAGAGGCTGCCGGGAGCGGCCGTGTCGGCGATGCCGAAAACCGCGCCCCCAGCTTCGATCCGCGCCACATGGGTGCGGATACCATGAATTCCTTGTGAGGACTCGGTAGGGCCATCAACCACATAGAACACGTCCACACCGCCCTGAAGAAGCAGCCACAGGCGATCCGGCCCGGAAAGAGGGAAGGACGTGTTACTGCCCATGGCCGTAACCTTCCCGTCCACGCCAAGCTCCCGGGCCAGACCCGCCGCGGGCTCGGCGTCAATGGCTTCTGGCTCCGGCGCCTGGGCCTTCGCGGCGGTCACCGCCTGCGACAGCCCACCCTTGCCGAAAAGATCGTCGAGGCCGCTCATTGCATCGTCACCAGTTCTGAATAGCGGCCCTTATTGGCCATCAGCTGATCATGATTTCCGCGCTCGATGATCTTGCCCCGGTCGAGGACGATGATCTCGTCACAGTCGCGGATAGTACTGAGCCTGTGGGCAACGATGATGCAGGTGCATCCACGCCGTCGTAGATTGTCGTCAATATTTTTTTCGGTCAGCGGGTCGAGGGCCGAAGTGGCCTCGTCAAGAACCAGCAGCGACGGCTCCTGGGCCAAGGCACGAGCGATTTCAAGGCGCTGTGACTGGCCACCGCTGAAATTGGCATTACCTTCGGCGACCCGGCCTTCGTAACCCCCGGCGCGCGAGGCGACTATATGGTGCACATCGGCATCCCTGGCTGCACGTACGATAACTTCGTTGGGAATGGTCCTGTCCCACATGGTCAGGTTGTCGCGAATGGTGCCTTCGAATAAGAAAATCTCCTGATCCACCGCTCCCACCGAAGAAGTGAAGATGGCGCGAGGCACCTCCTTGATGTGTAGACCGTCATAGAGGATTTCCCCTTCCGCAGGCTGATAGAGCCCGAGAATAAGCCGCGACAGGGTGCTTTTTCCGCTGCCCGATCCGCCCACCAGGGCCACCCGCTGACCGGGTGACACATCCAGATTGAAATTCTCGATCAACGGGGGGTCCAGCGGGTTATATCCAAAACTCACATTACGCAGTTGCAGCGCGCCGGAGAGTTTGGCGATGGCTTGCTGCCTCTCCCCGCCGTCTGGCTCGGCTTCCTCGGCATGGGCATCGCAGCCGCCCTCGTCATCTTGGAACACACTGTCCAGTTCGTAACGCTGCACGTCGTTCAACCGATTGAGGTCGCCACCAATTTCCTGCAACCGCGACCCGAATCCCACGAGTTGGTGAATGGGCCCGGTGAAATGGACCATCAGGCTCTGGAACGCCACCAGTCCGCCAATAGTCAGCTCGCCGCCGATGATCAACAAACCGCCGACACCAAGGATCAACCCCGTATTGAGATGGTTGAGCGCGCCGGGAACGCTGGAAAGCTTCTCCATGGTGACGCCAAGCTTCTGCTGGGCGTTAATGCCGTTGGTCTGGTAGCCAGACCAGATATTGAAAAAATCGCCTTCGGTGCCGGTAGCCTTCAGAGTTTCAATAGCCTGCAGCCCTGCCATGGAGGCACCCACCGTCTTGGCCTGCTGGTTGAGAAGGTGGCTGTTGGTATCCTTGATCCGGCGCTGAACGATACGCACCGACAATAGATCAAACCCTGACAACCCTACGGCAATCAATGTCAGGGGCACGCTGTAGATAGCCATCACGGTAAGGTAAAAGACAATCATCAGGCTATTGGCGAGCGTACTCGACAGCGGCCCCGACAACAGCGCCGCGATACGGTGGCAGGACTGCACCCGCGAGGCCACGTCGCCCACGTAACGCTGGGTATAGAACACCACCGGCACCCGCAGCACATGCCAGAAGAACTGACCGGCGGAAGATATGGCGAGCTTGATCTGGACCCGTAACAGATAGCGTTGCTGAATATAGGTCAGCACAGAGCTGAATAGGGCGGTCAGGGCCAGCCCCACAAGGATCGGCAACAGCCAGTCGTTATCGCCCCGGGTCAGCACGTTATCGATGAAGTTTTTCAGGAAAGCCGGCATCAACAAGCCCGGCACCACCATCATCAGCGTCACTAGAACCACGAAGGCCATCACCCCCCTGGAGCCGTGTAATCGTAAGGCAAGAGACCTGAACAGGCTTTGCCGCTCACCGCATTTTTGGAAATCCGGACCCGGCTCCATTTCCAGCATGATCCCGGTAAAGCCGTCACTGAATTCCTGCCGGGTGATACGGCGCGGGCCGATGGCCGGATCATTTACCCAGACGTGAGTTCCATTGGCCCCTTCCACCACCAGGAAGTGATTGAAATTCCAGAAAACGATAAAAGGGGTTTTGCTAACCAGGGCGTCGTCGACCTCGGCCTTGGAGCCCTTGGCGTCGAGACCGTGCATGCGAGCCGCCTTGACCACATTGCCAGCCTTGGCCCCATCGCGTGAAACGCCGGTGGCGACGCGCAATTCCTCCAGCGGCACCCAGCGCCCGTAATAGGCCAAAACAATGGCCAGTGCCGCGGCACCGCACTCCACGGCCTCCATTTGCAGAACCGTGGGTGTACGCACCCGTTTATTGGTATCATACCGAGCCGCCATCCCCCCTGGTGCCACGCGTCAACCCCCCGTGATCCAGGTCTCGAAGATGGGAATTACAAGATTGATGGGGCGTTCCTCGCGCACCGTCACCGAGGCAAACCCCGTATCCCCGGTTGTCACCTTCAGGGGAGGTCCCTTGGAAGACGACCACTTCAGACCGCTGAAGGTCTTGGGGTCTTTATCCAGGGCAATCACCACCTTGATGGGGGCGCCGGCGCCCATCATCTTCCCCACCAGCGTCTCATTACCCAGAATCGCCATCAGCCCGGCCTGGGTTTCCGGCAAGTCGCTCACCGACTCCACATTGCCACGGATGCTGCCGTAAAGGTCGCGCTCTATCGAAGATGGTGCCACCTCCGCACGCATGCCGGGATGGATCTTCTTGCCCTTGCCGATCTCGAAATAGGTAATGAGCTCCAAGTTTTTGCCGGATTTCTCGATGACGGCCACCTGGTCGTCGGTCTTCACAAGCACGCCCAGCTTCACGTCGATCTCGGTCACGCGGCCGTCAACGGGGCTGAATATTTCCTTTTCCGTCTCAAGGAAGGTTTTAGCCTCCTCAAAGCTATTCTTAGCGGTGATGACCTGCTGTTCCAGTTCGGCCATAGTGCGGCGCTGCTGGTTCTCGAATTCCACCTGGGCAGAGCGCGCCTCGGCAATTTTGTTACGGCTGTCGCGGATGGACTGTTTGGTGGCGAAGATGTCACTGCGCGTCTGCTCCAGCTGCTTACGGGTGATATATCCCTTTTCCAGCTCCTCCTGCTGGGCATCGTAAAGCGGCTGCAAGAAATCCAGATGATTCTTGTCGGCGGTGATCTTGGCATTGAGCGCCCCGATGGTGTCCCGCATATTGGCATTGCGGCTCTCTACGTCCCTTACCGAGAATATTAACTGGCGGTCATACTGGCCCTGCAAACTCTCCATGGTACGGCGGGCGTCCCGCAGCTGGGCTTCGCGGTTGGGCAGGGACAGCACCGCGAGGCGGGTGCCCTTCGTCACCACCTGGCCCACCTTTACGTCGATGGCGTCAATACGTCCGGCGGCAGGCGCAATCACGCTATAGACGACCCCGCCACGGTCGAGAAAGACGCCCATGCCCTTGACCTGGACCGGCACACTTCCCACCACGCCCCAGATAGTGACAATGGCGATGATGACGAACAGTACGGCAAGGCTGAGCCAGCCAATGGGCGAGGTGAGCCTGAGCACAGTATCCAGTTGTTCTGGACTACGGAGATTCTTAATCGCTTCGTCGCGGAAAAGGTCTGACATATCGTTCCCCCGTGGGTCCGCGTGTTGGCGTCAGATAGCAGACCTTGGAAGTATTCTACAAACTTGAAGGGCCCGGGGAAACAGGGAGGTGTATCCAGCTCTTTCGCCGTCACGAAATACCTTCAAAGAATCTCTTTGCCGTCGAGTCCGTACCAGCCTTTGTAGATTTCGCCACAGCCATAATAATCTATATTAGGCGGCACGTAAGGCGCACCTTTGTCCTCTTGATGGAGAAGGCGGAATTCGAAACTGATGCGGGTGGTGTCGCCACCGTGAACGGCGCTGGCGTGAAGCTGGTGGGCGGCAAAACAGAATACGTCCCCCACCTCCAAGGGCGGGGCAACCGGGTCTTCCTGGATCACCGTCTGGCGGATACCGGGAACCAGCGCCAGCCCTACATATTGCTGCCAGATGTCGTAGCCAGGCGTGGCGTTTTTGATGCTTTTGAGGTAATAGCGGGGGAACACCCGCAGCGTGGCATCGGAGTCTATGGGCCAGACCGGCCCCCAGAAATTGATCTGATGATGGGGCGAGCCGTACCAGGTATCGCGATGGGGCGCCAGTAAGCCCGAAACGGTGGTGCGGTAGAACCCCGGTTCACGGCTTCCCTCGGGAAAGACCAGCCGGAATCCCGGCCATTCATAGATCACATGCTCGGGGTCCATCCCCATCTGTTCCATGAACGCGGTCATGATGGGGTGAACCCGCTCATCTTCAATAAACGTCCCGTAGGTTTCCAGGATAATCCTGGTATAGGTTTCGAAATCGAGCTTGCCGTGGGCCTCACGGGGATCATGGGGATGGAAGGCGCGGACCAGAACCTCGCGGATGACCGCCACCAGCTCGGCAATAGCTGGTGTCTGGCACACCACAACGCTGCCACCTTTCAGGATTTCCCGCCGATCCAGCACAAAGCCGTCTTTATGATCCAGGATTCGCCCCCCCGCACTGCACTCCCGGTCCATGGTAACCGGCGTTGGGATATCACCACGGTCCCGGCACTCCAGAAACTTATGGCGGTGGCGCAGGTCGCGCTCGCTGAGGTCGCGCTCGATCTTCCGGTCAAGATAGCCACGTAACTCGGCGCCGGTGAAATGAAAGCCGTGGGAGTTAGCGAAGGCAGCGATAGCGTCGGGGGTAAAGTCAATCCGGGACAGCGCCCCCATGAGAGCGGGTGTAGCCTTAACGGCGCTGGTAAAGGACTCGATGTTCCCCCTGTTGATCCAGGCCAGGAAGTCCCGTCCTTGTTCGAGATCGTTCGTGTTGGTGGATTCCATGCCGGCTCCGGATACAGCGCCCAATCATGGTGTCATGTTCACACAACGAAAATGAACTGGCTACTTTCTTCGCCCCCCCCTGGCGGACGGACTTGTATTGACCCTTCGGGAAATGTGCATTAAGTGACGGTCTCCATGATGACCGCGAGACTTATGCCTGATCTTCCTCACACTCCTTTACAAGCCCGTTTGTTGCGTCTGTCCTATCCGGCGGTGGCGGAATCGAGGACATCCTGTTCTACAATTCCGGCAACAATGCCAGCACCGTCCTTGTGATTTACAGCGAACAGCGTCTGTTACTCCATAACCCATCCGCTCAAAGCAGTGTCTTCACGGAACAGTATATCATGAATCAGCCGGGGATCGGCGCGCGCGGCTTCCGCCTCTTCCTTGGCGATGAAGGTGACCCGGCCCGTGATCGCCACGTCGTCCTGCAGGGGGTGAAGACGGTCCGATATCTGAGCCTGCGTGGTGGCCATGCTTTCTTCGTCCAGTAGGTAGGTTTTATCTGTTTTTGAAGCGATGGCGATTCTGCTTGCGTCGAGAAGATAAAGCAGCGAACGCCGGAACTGGAAAATCAGGGGGTGGTTGACGAGATGAGCGCGCACCGCCCGCCAAAGAGCGTCTTTCAAAGGGAAAGGGAGACCATCCACCATGACCCACAGTTTCGGGATATGGCATAAAACGCTCACAATCTCGGCAATAAAGCCGCCGCTTCCAAGACCATAGACGACGACGGACTCATAGGCCCGCCGCTTGACGGCGGCGGCGATGGCGTCGCAGGCCTGGCGTCCCTGAAGACCGTGCAACTGGGCTCCCATCATGGTGAGGCGGCTGTTTATGGCGGCCGCCATGAAGGGCGCATAGACCGGCTCCAGAACCAGGGCGTCAAACCCCCATTCGTTGGCCCAGGCTCCAATGCCGAAAAGAGGCCCTTGCTTTTCCTCAAAGGCGGAAAGCGCCGTCATCCCGTACCCCGGAATCACGACGAACAGTTTCTCCCTGCCCTCCCGCGCCGCGCGGAACAGGGCCTTGGTCTTGATGGGGGGGGGAACGGTGCTCAATTTCCACATCTTGCACCGCGCCGGGCGCGTCTTTTTCCGCCCAGTCCACCATATCCAGTTTTGGGACATCCCAACCCACGGCCGCTGCTAGAAGCGCGCTGAAATCCTCATCGGCGTCCGCCTGTGAAGACGCAGGCATAAGCCGGGGAAGGGAATCGAAATGACGTACATCATAAGCGCGTTCATAGATGCCCGGATTGACCGGGGAGTCAGCGCCGAAGACAACACCGGCATCCTGCATCTTCCAAAGGGTATACCCTGCAGCAAGAGAGACCAAAAAAGCTGCAGCCACCAGCGCCACGCCCCCTATGAACCGGGTCCCGGTCATGGCGTCTCAACCTCCCGGGGCACAAGGGTGAAGCCGGAGAGCCGTTCCCAGTTCCCGGCCATCATGGTTTGCATGAGCTCAATTTCCGGCTTGTGGCCGACATGGCTCTTGAAAACCAGACGCAACCGGCCCGAATCGTCCAGCCCTTCCCGCCAGACAAAGCCCTTTTCAAAAAGCGGCAGCATGGAACGGAATAGCTCCTCACTAGAGGTGTAGACCATGGGACTTTGGGCATCCGACATAAAGTCGGCCATGGAAGACTGGCCTATAAGAGGCGTCAGATGGTCTATCCATACGCCGTATTTCAGGTGGGAGGAAGCGCCCGGACTGCCCCAGAAATAACGCTGATAGTCCATATCCATGTTATCTTCGGCAAACACCATGCTGAATCCGGGGCACAGGGCGGAAATGTATTCCACGGTCCGCGACGCGCGTGACAGACCATGGAGAAAAACGTGGCGATAACTTTGACGCCACCCGTACCCGGCGCCATCCATAAGATCGCAAATCCCCCGCGCCCACAGCCCATAGGCTTGTCCTTCGTTAATCTTGAGCAGTGTGTTGAGCCAAGTCTCTATGAGACCGTTTGTCGCTTGGTCGAAGGCCGCTACATCCATCCCCTTCTCGAAGAAGCGTCTCCCCACCATGCGGTGGTAATCTTCCTTACGCAGCCCGAGGATATGTTCGCTGGTTCCCCAGCTTCCCGGGATCACAATCAACAGATCCTGCGCGCCTTCCCCGTGACTGGCGAAAAGAACCCGCACTCTCGCCTGTGGCTTCCGGTATTCAATGAAAAGCTCGCTCAGCTGCCCTCCCAGATAGGGGCCGGACCGTCCCTTTTTAACGATTCCGCCACCGTCCTCACGTCTCGGCTCAATAGTTTCAAAACCGGTGGCGGCCAACAGGCGGGCATGAAACCCTTCTGTCCGCCCCGAGGGAAAACCGGGGCCGGCGTTATCCAGCATCGTCCACATGGCCATGTCCGGCGCGGAGGGCTGAAGAGCTGGATAATCCACGCCAAGTGAACGCCATAAGGGCGGTGCGCCGCTAAACCGCATCCATGCCCGCGTCAGGTGATGTATGGGCCCCAGCCCGGGGTCACGGGAGGCAAGAAACCACCCGGCCAGAATTCCCGAAAGACACAGAACAGCAGCGCCCAAATAAAAAAAGAAACCCCGATGCTCCATCTTTTCCCCAATAACAGAAATTTCAACCATCGTCCGCGAGCGACAGGTATTTTTTTAAGGGTATCTATTCCCTCTTTCGTCCGCAACCGCGAACAGCCTTTGGACCTACCCGGCGGACGAACTTGTATTGACCCTTCGGGAAATGTGCACTAAGTGACGATCTCCCTGATGACCGCGAGACTTATGCCTGATCTTCCTCACGCTCCTTTACAAGCCCGTTTGTTGCGTCTGTCCTATCCGGCGGCGGCGCTTGGCGCCGGACTTGCCGTGCCTCTTCTGGCCCTGGGGCCGGCAACCATGGCCGGAACAATGGTGATTCTTGTGGCGGCTCTTATGGTGGCCGCGAGCTGCGACCGTGGCGCCTTGATCAAAAGCACGGCAGACCACGCATTTACGCTTGTGGGTGGGGCGGTTTTATTTGTTTTCGCCTGTTGGCTCATAAGCGCCCTAGGCTCGTTCGAACCGGGACGCTCCCTGGAAAAATGGGGCCG
>CEPS01022449.1_pt1 | contig 20948 bp, 25 predicted proteins | sample 530401 | NCBI WGS metagenome assembly CEPS01 (sample SAMEA2620035, study PRJEB7988) | marine metagenome | biome: marine biome (ENVO:00000447); feature: mesopelagic zone (ENVO:00000213) & marine oxygen minimum zone (ENVO:01000065); material: "saline water (ENVO:00002010), including plankton... | reverse complement strand
ATAGGCCATTACCACTTGGCTTGACCAATTGTGAATTGGAATTCTGGTAGGTTTCTTACTATCAGCAGACAGAGCAATTCCTGTAAAGCTAACTAAAGAAATTACTATTGCAGATATAAGAGATATTAGTCTTTTCATATTTTTTCCTCCAATAATAATATTGTCGGCAAAATTGTATGGTTTGGGCAACTAAGAGTCAATTCGAATTGAAACTTAATCAATCATCGAGTTATTATTCTTCCACATGAAAATTTGTTAACTAAACTCAATATGGGTTTTCAAACTTTACCACCAGAGGTTGAAGGATATTTTGTAAGAGGTGGAGGTTTGTCGATTATAGAAGTTTTGCCAATCTACAAAAATTTCCATCAATTTTGTTTAATAATATCCGCAATATTAATTTCACCGTTGTTTAATGGTCTTAAATAAATTCCCGTATAAATATGACCGTAAGTTTCTCTTAACATTTTTAGCAGATTAATGTCTGCTGTTTCAGAATTGGGTATTAAATTCGTTGCAACACATCTGGGTATTTTTTTTAAAACTTTAAATAAACAACCATTTATTGAAATTTCTTGGTTGATCCATTTAAATTCAATCCAGGGATCAATATTTTTTACATAAATGTTTCCTCTAAATCGCTCATGTTCAATTTTACGATTAGTTTTTTTTTCGAAATCCTTAATACTACTCATGTTTATAAGAGAAATTGTATTATCTGGCATGCTGTCAAAAAACGGAAAATTTATGTTGTGAATTAGATAAGGTATATATTTTGTTATCTTTTCACGGTCTATTAATTCTTGTGAAAAAATTTTATAATTATCTCTTTTATCCAATGATATTTTATTAATCAATTTATTGTCCAACAATAACGACAATTCATTAATTTTATAATCAAATTTATATTTGTTCAAAAAGGGAGAATTTTTAAGAGTTAAAAAAAAATTTAGATTCCTGTCTTTGGGATTTTTTTCATAATTATCTGCTTTTGACCTATTAATAAGTCTAGTAAAAGCAAAAATTCTATCATTCGCGATACCAATTTTTTTTTAACTATAAGTTTTGGTGAATAGGAAAAAGACAATGATTTAACAGGTGAAAAATATAACTTTTCTATTATAGGCGTTGTCATCAAAATTTGATTAACTATTTAACTCATTTACCATGGTTTATGTTCTGATTTTTTATCAGTCAATGTCAATTGCGCAAAATTAATCTCTAATATACTATTGTTTCACATGGAAAACATATCAACTAGTTTGTTTATAAGAAATCCCGGCTTAAGGATTTTGCCACCAGGGGTTGAAAGATATTTTGTTAGAGGTGGAGGTTTATCAGTTATAAAAGTTTTGCCTGAAGATAAATTAGAAATAATTAACGATGAAGGCAAGCAAACATGTGAAGTTGTTGTTTTTAATTCTAAAGGTAAATGTGACCTATCAATATTAAATTTAAAAGAAAACTCGGAGGCTGGTTTTTCAAAAAAAACAATTTCGAACGATGAAAAAATTGCAAAATTATTTAAACAAAAAAACTTTGATATTAATAAAGCAAAATCTTCAATATTATTTGATAAAGATTGTTTAACAGGCGAAAAAATAATTTTAAAATCCAAAGATAAATGCACAGTTATACTTGCGGCTCCTGGCGAAGCTATGAACGTTCATAATCAAAACCCTCCAACTGATTTAACTGTTTTTTTAAATAAATCTAAATTTGATGATAATAATAATGGAGAGCAATTTGTTTTGCCAGAGCCTTTGGGTGACCCTTTAAACGAACAACTTATTAAAAGACGTACTGCATATACTTATGAAGTAAAAGCTGGAGAGTACATTCAAATCATAGACCCTGGTGGTAGACAGTGTTCAGATTTTTTGGCTTTTGATAAAGCAAAACTCGATAAAAGAATTGAAAGTATAATTGATGCTACAGCCACCCGTACATTTATGGGAGCTGCCTACCCCGCACCCGGTTTATTTTCAAAATTTTTCGATATGGACCATGACCCAATGATTGAAGTTGTCAGAGACACTGTTGGTAGACATGATACTTTTAATTATGCATGTACTGCAAAATACTACGAAGATATGGGTTACTTTGGCCATGTAAATTGCTCAGAAAATTTCAACAATGCTTTGAAAAAATATGAAGTAAAATCAAGAAAAGGTTGGACTGCAATTAATCTTTTTTTTAATACAAGCATTAATCAATTAAATGTTGCATCTTTTGATGAACCGTGGTCAAGACCTGGTGATTATGTATTATTTAGAGCGTCAAAAGATTTAATATGCGCTTCTTCTGCATGCCCATGCGATGTTGATCCTGCAAACGGATGGAATCCTACTGATATATTTGTTAGAACTTATCCAAAAGAACAAAAATATTCGAAAGCAATAGCATTTAGAATGCAAGCAGACTCGGAACCAAAATTAACCAAAGAAACTGGATTTCACAAAAAAACATCCAAACTTACTAGAAATTTTATTGAATATAATGGCTATTGGTTAGCAAATAATTATACCAATTATGGAACAATTAACGAGTATACGGCCTGTAGAGAAAAAGCTATAGCAATTGATTTATCTCCGTTAAGAAAATTTGAAATTGTAGGTCCAGACTCTGAAAATTTAATGCAGTATGCTCTTACAAGAAATGTCAAAAAACTTTCAATAGGGCAAGTTAGTTATTCGGCCATGTGTTATGACAACGGTTGCATGATTGATGACGGGACTATTTTTCGCCTAGGCAAAGATAATTTCCGATGGGTTGGTGGTCAAGAATATGGTGGTACATGGCTTAGAGAATTAGCTAAGAAAAAAAAATATAAAGTTTGGGTAAAATCTTCAACTGATCAAATTCATAATATTTCAGTTCAGGGACCAAATAGTAGAAAAATTTTAGAGAAGTTTGTTTGGACTCCACCCACCCAACCGACAATAAATGAACTTCAATGGTTTAGGTTTTCTATTGCCAGAATTGATGATCATGTGGGCACACCGATTATTATATCCAGAACAGGATATACAGGTGAACTGGGTTTTGAAATTTGGTGTCATCCTAATGACGCTTCTAAAATTTGGGATAAAGTTTGGGATTCAGGAAAAGATTTAGGCATAGCTCCAATGGGTTTAGAAGGTTTAGATATGGTAAGAATTGAAGCTGGACTTATATTTTATGGATACGAATTTAATGATCAAACGAATCCTTTTGAAGCCGGCATTGGATTTTCTGTCGCGCTAAAAACCAAGGAAGATGATTTTGTAGGCAAAAACGCGCTAATTAAAAGAAAAGAGTCTCCACAAAAAAAACTTGTTGGTTTAGAGTTAATAGGCAAAGAACAGGCTAGCAATGGAGATGGTGTACACGTAGGAAGAGCTACCATTGGTGTAATAACCAGTGGGATGATATCTCCTAAGCTAAATAAAAATATTGCACTTTGTAGAATGGATATCAAATATTCAGACATAGGTACAAATGTTGAGATTGGTAAAATTGATGGTCATCAGAAAAGGATCGCTGCAAAAGTAATTAAATTTCCTTTTTATGATCCTGAAAAATCAAGAGTAAAATCGTAGAATGGCATTTCCAAAAAAAGCCAGATTTGTTATTATCGGAGCTGGAATTCATGGTTTAAGTACAGCTTGGCATTTAGCTGAAAAACTTAAGAAAAAAAACGGAAACAACATTAATAACGATATTGTAGTTGTAGATAAAGGGGGGATTGCATCAGGCGCAAGCGGTATTGCCTGCGGTGTAGTTCGAAACAATTACTTCCAACCAGCCATGAGAGAACTCATGACGCACAGCGTAAGAATTTGGGAAAGTGATCCAAAAGTTTTTAGTTACCATCCAGTTGGTTATATGCAAATAAGCCCTGAAAGCATGAGAAAAAATATATCCAGTATCTATGAACAACAAAAGGCTATTGGTTATGAATCTGAATTTATTGAAGGAAAAGAAGATTCTATGAAATATATGAAAAATATATTTCATGATTGGCAAGCTAAAGGAATTACTTCAGTTTTGCATGAAAAAAGAGGTGGATATGCTAATAACACTGCTTCGATTTATGGTTTGGCGAATAAGGCTGAAAGTTTTGGAACAAGAATCATAACGGGCACACAAGTTACTGGTTTTAAAAGAGGCAGTAATAGTAAGGCTGTAACCGGTGTCGTCACTTCTAAAGGAACAATTGATTGTGAACAAGTTATTGTAGCTGCTGGTCCATGGATTAAAGGTTTGTGGGACAAACTTGAACTTCCAAAAAAAATTTCAATCAAAGATGAAAAAGGTAAAACACACAAAGATTATCCAATGTGGATATATTGGTTTCTAACTGAAGGCGTTTTGGGAGTTGACCCAAATTTTCAAAAAACAGATGATGGTAAAATACCTCCAGTTATTCATGTAGATAGTGATGCTCATTTGTTTTCGGATGTAGATGGATCGTTAATAACCGACAAAATGTGGGGTATATATTATAAACCAGACTTCAATTTCAATGGAGTTCAAGGAGGAACTGCGCCTTATAAAATTAACAAGCCTGCAGATGATGTAAAGGTAGACCCTTATGGAGTAGACTCTGAAGAGCACCAAACGGGAGATGAGTTTGCCCACATGTGGTGTTCAGCTTTGGCTCATTGTCAAAAAAGATTTGGGGGAAAAATTAAAGTGTACAAAAAAGGTCCTTCAGGTGGACTTGGTTGTTTTACACCGGATTCTTTTCCTGTATTTGATCAATTTTGCGAAAATGTTTATATAATTGCGGACTCCAACCACGGATATAAAATGATAGGGGTGGGAGATCTTGTTTCAGATGAGATTTTGGGCCAAAAAAGTTCTTTACTCAAACCATTCAGATTCAATCGATACGCGAAAGGTGAATTGCACCCAGTTTCTAATAGCCCTTTCCCTTGGAGCTAAATCTAGACGAGTAATTATTTTTCAGCTAACATATTTCATTATTTAATTGAGTTAAGTTCAAGAAATTAATCTTTGAGGGAGGATTTGCTTTATGACGGACTTGGAAAGACACGTTAATGCTCCAGGACGTGCAAAATTAGTAAAGGAAGTAAGAGAAAAAATTAACGAATTAGGAATTACTTATATTTATTTTCAATTTATTTCGGTCACAGGACGTATTGTTGGTAAAGGGATTCCTGCTGCACATTGGGAAAGAACAGCAGAAAAAGGATTTCAATTAGTTTATGGGTCAACAGCCAATTTATTTGTTGACCGTCACAAAAATTATATTGGTTATGGTCCTGAAGCCCATGAATTAGTAGGTATTCCAGATCCAGAAACATTTGCACAAATACCATGGGATAAAAGAGTAGGAAGAGTTTATTGTACTTGCTTCAGAAATAGAGAAGAAAGAAAAAATCCAGCTGGACATTTAACTTCGGATTGTCGAGGTAATTTAAGAATTATTCACGAAGAATTTAAAAAAAAATATAAAGGTTTACATTTAAGAATTGGAACTGAACCTGAAATGATGTGGTTAACCAGAAATGACGACGGTACACCAACCGGTAAAGGTTTTTCAAAACCTTTCTGTTATCATATAGATCAATTTGAATCTTTAAGGCCTGTTTTTATGAAGGTGATAGAGTACTCAACCGCTATGGGTTTGGACATGATTCAAGGAGATCATGAAGATGCTCCAGGTCAATTAGAATTAAACTGGACCTTTGACGATGTATTGAGAAATGCTGACAGATTATCAACTTACAGGCAAATTTGTGGACAGGTAGCTAGAGAAAATAACTTAATTGCATGTTTTATGACGAAACCATTTATGGGAGTTTCTGCTAGTGGTTGTCACACAAACATGTCTCTTTGGAAAGGTGGATCCGAAAAATTAAATAAATTAGGTTTTAAAAAATTAGCTGGTCACGAAGGAAATTTCAAATATTTATCTGGAGGAACAAACACTTTTATGCCAGATACAAAAGATAGGCAATTACCTGGTAAAATTGGATTAAAAGCAATTGGCGGAGTAATGAAACATTTACCCGCATTAACTGCGATTGGTTCGTCCACGGTAAATTCTTATAGACGTTTGTGGGACACTGGTTTTTGGGCTCCTGTTTATGCTGACTGGGGTTATCAAAATAGAACCTGCGGACTTAGAGTTTCGGCCCCTGGAAGATTTGAATATCGTTCAGTTGATTCGATGCATAATCCTTATTTAATGGGAGCCGCATTACTTAAAGCATTCGATGATGGAATTTCAAATAATTTAGATCCAGGAAAACCTGAATCGAGAAATATTTATGAAGCACAAAAAGCAGGCAAGGATGTTAAGAAACTTCCATTGAGTCTTGGAGAGGCGCTAGACCGCTTATCAGAAGATGATGTAATTAAATCTGCTCTTCCAGATGAAATGTACAAAGTTTTTCATTGGTACAAAAGAGATGAATGGGAGAAGTTTTTAGGTGCCACAACGCAATGGGATTTGGACACCTACTTGGATTGCTTGCCATAATTAGAAAGAAAGTATTTATATGTGTGGAATAGCAGGATTAATCCATAAAGGTAAAACCGTTAATATCGGCAAAGAGCTTCAAGATATGTTGCAAGCTCTTAAACACAGGGGGCCAGATTCTACAGGTTACGCCCTATATGGCGAGGGTAGTAAGGGTGATTATATTATGCGTTTTAAAGTTGGTGAAAATGTTAAAGAAGGAAGTTCGGCCATTAATGAAGACAAGTCAGTCTACGATGCAAGAAAAAAACAAGTAGATAAACACATAGTAGATTTAGGCGCAGATATATATCAGGAAGAACGCCTAACTCCGTATTCATTTAGATATGTTATCAAGTATGACAAAGATCTAATGGAATTTTCAAAAAAAGTTGAAAGTGTAGAAATGACCGAAATATTATCACTTGGAAAAACTTTAGAATTGGTAAAAGATATTGGAGATGCAAATGCTGTCTCAAAACAGTATGGGTTATACAAAATAAAAGGCACACATGCTATTGGTCACTCAAGAATGGCTACTGAATCAGGGGTAGATATACGTTCTGCGCATCCATTTTGGGGCTATCCTTTCAGCGATGTATCTGTGGTGCATAACGGACAGTTAACAAATTATTGGAATAACCGAAGAGCGCTAGAGAATAAAGGAATGCGTTTTATGTCTGAATGTGACTCGGAACTTATTGCTGTTTATTTAGCAGAAAAAATGAGAAGTGGTGGAACCCTACAAGAAGGTATGAAAGATTCCCTTAAAGAATTAGATGGCGTTTTTACTTATTTAGTTGCGACAAAAGACTCGTTAGGTATGACAAAAGACACCATGGCAGCAAAACCAATGGTGCTTTATGAGTCTGATGACTTAGTTGCATTGGGATCCGAAGAAATAGCAATAAGAACTTTGCTGCCTCAAGAAATTGATACTTATGATCCTTATGAGGGAGAAGTCAAAGTATGGCAAATCTAAAACAGACAAAAGATTCCAAAGCACATTCAATGGGACTTCATAAGGAAGTCTTGAAAGGTAGAACTCAACAAGTTTTTTTTAATCCTGAAGAAGCTGAAAATTTCTTTTACTATGGTGCTTACGATGTTGATTTTAATAAAAGAACTGAAATCGATGCGAAAGACCTAACCTGTAATAAACTTAACGAAAAAATAAATTCTTTTATGCAAGAGGGTTATGGAACTATTGTTGTCAAAAACCCTCAAGGAAAGCACAGTCTGGGAGTAGGAATATTAAATAAGCTAAATTTAATTTTTGAGGGATCTCTTGGATATTTTGGTATTGGATGCATTGATGGACCGGTTGTAAGAATAACAGGAAGAGTTGGTTGGTCCTGTGCAGAAAATATGATGGCTGGCAAAGTTCTAATAGAAAAGAATGCAGGTTCTTGTTTCGGCGCAGCCATTCGAGGTGGAGACTTGATTTGCAAAGGAAGCGTTGGTGCAAGAACTGGTATTGATATGAAAGGTGGCACAATTATCGTTGGCGGTGATGCTGGTGCTTTTACCGGTTTTATGATGCAAAGAGGAAGAATTATTATTTTGGGAGATGCAGGAATTAATTTGGGTGACTCAATGTATGATGGCACCATATTTGTTGGTGGCAAAATTAAATCTTTAGGTAGTGATGCGATTCAATCAAAACTTACACCTCAAGACATGGACTGGCTAAGGAGAAAACTCAAAGTTGCTGAAATTGGATCTGATTTTGATGTTTCAAAAGTGACTAAGGTTGTTGCAGGCAAAAAACTTTGGAATTATGACCAATTAGAGCCAACAGAGAAAAAAGGGGCAATTTAACTTATGGCAAAAAAGAAAAATAATCGAAAAACTGAGGAAAGAAATAAAAGTTTGTTAGGAAAAAACACAATTTTTACACCAGAAGTTATAGACGATATTCATATAAAAGCTCAGCTGGGCCGTTACCGAATGCGTGGTATGGCTTTAATGAAAAAAATTCCAACCTTTGATGATTTGGTATTTTTGCCTGGAACACTTACTCGTTTTGTAATTGAAGGTTATAGAGAAAAATGCGAAACAAAAACAATTATTGGTCCAAGATGCAAAAATCCTATTGAATTAGATATCCCTGTTTATATCACCGGTATGAGCTTTGGCGCACTTTCTTATGAAGCAAAAACGGCTTTAGCTAGAGGAGCAACAATGGCTGGAAGCGCAACATGTTCTGGAGAAGGTGGAATGATACCCGATGAAAGACGTTACTCTGAAAAATGGTTCTATCAGTGTATCCAATCTCGTTATGGTTTTAATCCGCATCATGCTCAATTAGCAGACGGAATAGAAGTTTTTATCGGACAAGGACAAAAAGTTGGAATGGGTGGTCATCTAATGGGACAGAAGGTAACTGATCAGGTTGCTGAAATGCGTTCCTTGCCTTCGGGAATAGATCAACGATCACCAGCAAGACATCCTGATTGGCTGGGTCCAGACGACCTCGCATTAAAAGTTCAAGAATTGAGAGAACTAACGGACAATCAGATACCAATACAATTAAAATTAGGTGCTGCGAAAGTTTATGATGACATACGTATGGCTGCAAAATGTGGTCCAGATTCAATTTATTTAGATGGAATGGAAGGATCCACGGGAGCAGGTCCGCATATCGCAGCTGCAAACACAGGTATTCCAGGCATTGCCGCTATTCGTGAAGCACGCAGGGGATTGGACGATGTTGGTAAATCAGGAGATATAACTTTGATTTACGCAGGAGGAGTAAGGGATGGGGCTGATCTTGCAAAATGTTTAGCCTTAGGTGCTGATGCAGTTGCAATTGGAACTGGATCAATGATTGCATTAAATTGCAATAAAGAAATTCCAGAATCTAATTTTGAAAAGGAAATGGGTGTTAAGGCTGGATATTGTTATCATTGTCATACAGGCCGTTGCCCTGTTGGAGTTGCAACACAAGATCCAAAATTAAGAAAAAGATTAAATCCAGATGATGCTGCTCTTAGAGTTTATAATTATCTTCATTCAATGGCTTTAGAGTTACAATTGTTAGCACGTGCATGCGGAAAAACAAATGTCCATTCTTTAGAACCGGAAGATTTGGCCGCATTGACTATGGAAGCTTCTGCTTTAGCAAAAGTTCCTTTAAGCGGAACAAATCATACTGTTGGAGTTGATGATTATCATAAAATTTGAATAATTATGGCAAAGAAAAAAAATAAAAAAATAAAAAAAGTTTCCAAAGCAAAAGAAAAAGAGAGCGCTAGAGAAAAAATGATCGGTCAGCATATTGGTTACCGATACGATGTAAATTTATTGCCTGATTATAAAAAAATTACGCCGTTTCTTAAAAAATATGTTGAGCATATGGGATGGGACGACTTGAATTGGTTAGAGGATATCCACATGGGTTATGAGGAAGGACGTCCTGCCGTTTTTGATAGAAATGCAAATGGCTGGGTTACTATTCCAAAAAAAATCAAACTACCAAATAGTCAGCAAGATAGAGATATGATTGCCCGAGAGTTATTAATTAAGTTTCAAATGTCACCACGACATCCTTTGGTAGATTTAAAAAAAGCGTACAGAAAAAGTTAAAGTCTACAAGCATTAGTTGTATTGGATTTTAAAAGTACTGTGAAACAACAATTCTATATTCTTGTACTACTCGTTATGCCTAATAAGATATTCGCTGATTCTATTAAGGGAGGTTAAATATGACTGACGGATTAGATGCACTAACTGTCATATTTACGGAATTTTACTACTGGATGACGGTGGTACTCATGTTTTTAATTCACGTGGGATTCTGTATGTATGAAGTTGGAGCTTCACGTTACAAACACCATCAACATACTCTGATGAAAAACACATTGCTGATACCTTTGGTAACAATAACGTGGTTTTTCTTTGGTTGGTGGATTTATTGGGCATTTCCAACTGGACCAGGCATTGCTCCTTCAATAATGACTGAGAGTACTGGTTTAATTTTGGGAGGAGGCTTTGGTGCAAATGAACTTGCCAATCCAACAAATGCTTTAATGGCAATTAATCTTAATGACCATATCATGGGAGTGTTCTGGGCTGCGTTCTTACTATTTTCTTGGACTGCAGCTTCTATTGTCTCAGGAGCAGTTATTGAAAGAATTACAACTTTTGCATTTGGTATACTTGCCATTGCAATTGGTTCTGTGTTCTGGACAATTGACGCAGCTTGGGGATGGCATTTCGATGGTTGGATGGTTAAAGTTCTAGGCTATCACGATGCATATGCTTCTGGTGTAATTCATGCGATTTGCGGTGGATTTGCCTTAGGTGTACTTGCGGTTTTGGGTCCACGGATTGGAAAATTTTCACCTAGTGGAGAGCCGAGAAATATTGGACCGAGAAACCCTTGGTTAGTTTGTATTGGATTGTTTTTAATTTATACAGGCTTTTGGGGATTTTATGCAGCGTGCAATATTCCAATATTTGATTTGGGACCAGAGTATGGAATGGAAGGAACAACATTCTTCACGGCAACTAATATCTATGTAACACCAACGACACTGAGTGGCATTACAATGAACTTCTTGCTATCTTTGGCTGGAGGATTGCTAATGGGATACTGGGTTTCTAAAGGCGATCCATTCTGGACTTATTCAGGAGGACTAGCTGGTATCATCACTTCTTCAGCGGGTAATGATTTGTATCATCCGATGCAAGCATTGTTAATAGCTGCTGTTGGTACATGGTGTGCATATAAACTGCATTACTGGGTTGAACGTCGTTTCAAAATTGACGATGCTGTTGGCGCAGTTGCGGTACATGGTTATGCTGGAGTTGTTGGACTTGTAATATGCGGTTTCGTTCTATGGGGTTATCCTTCATCAGGATATGCTGGTTATGCAGCGATTAATCCTATGGGAATGATTGCGGGAGCAATTATTATGTTCTGTATTCTAGGCTTCATACCAGGTTGGATACTTGCCAAAATACTTCATGGCGCAGGTAAATTACGTATACCTCGCGAAGTTGAATTGGCTGGTCTGGACTATAATATAAATGAGCAAGCTCGAAAAGATGAAAGAGCAGTTGCTTCATCTAACAGATAAAGGAGGAACTATATGGCTACATTAACAAATTGGGTTGATCATCTGACCGCAAGTGAGGTGGCAGGACAAGTTTATCCTTACGTTGGAACCGAACTGTGGTGGGTACTTGCTGGTATCGTTTTCTGGATATGGTGGACTATCGCTACAGCTACTGGAGAAGATGAAGAACATCAGAAATTAGCTAAAAAGAAATATGGAGCTAATGACTATAAAAGTAATATTACTGAATGGTAATATTATAAAATATTAAAAATTTAGGGCGCTGGTTTTGCTAGCGCCCTTTTTTTTGAGTTAAATTTAAAAAAATTGTTATGCATGATGAAGATCAGAAAAAAACTGAAATACCTCATCGAATGAGCAGAATTGCTTTTCCAAAAGCAAAGTATGGAGTTTACTTGGCAATAATGATTATTGCCGTTGTTTTAATAATTTTTTACAAAGATTTTATTTTTAAATAATTTGTTTTATGGCAAAAAATTTAGCATCAATTGCGAAACAAAAAAAAATTAAGTATTTTTTAATAAGTTTTGTTGATCTATTTGGTGTATTAAGATCAAAGTTAGTTCCAGCAGGCGCTGTCAAAGACATGCAAAAAAACGGAGCTGGATTTGCTGGATTTGCTACTTGGTTGGATATGACCCCCGCAGATCCTGACATGTTTGCAATACCTGATCCTGATAGTTTGATTTTATTACCATGGAATAAAGAAGTTGGATGGCTTGCTTCAGATTTGTGGATGAACAATAAGCCAGTGGATGCATCTCCACGTATAATGTTGAAAAAACAAATAGAAAGATTAGGTAAAAAAAACCTGATAATGAAATCAGGTGTTGAATGTGAGTATTTTCTAATCAACAATGAAGGCACAGGAATAGCTGATAAAAGAGATATTCAGTCTAAACCTTGTTACGACCAGTCGGCTCTTATGCGTCAATATGAGTTGATAAAAGAAATATGTGACTCAATGATACAGTTGGGATGGAGCCCTTATCAAAATGATCATGAAGATGCAAATGGTCAATTTGAAATGAATTGGGATTATTCTGACTGCCTTCAAACAGCTGATCGGCATGTTTTTTTTAAATTTATGGTCAAAACAATTGCTGAAAAACATGGATTAAGAGCCACTTTTATGCCAAAACCTTTTGAAAACCTAACTGGAAATGGATGTCATGCACACATTTCTCTTTGGCAAGGAAATAAAAACATATTCTTAGACAATGGAGACCAATTTGGTTTATCAAAAATAGCTTATAACTTTCTTGGAGGTATTTTACATTCTGCTGAATCACTGGGTGCCTTTTTTAACCCTACAATAAATAGCTATAGAAGAATTGACGCTCCAGCTACTTCTTCTGGAGCAACTTGGTCACCAAGTAGTATCACGTATAGCGGAAATAATAGAACTCACATGATAAGAATACCTGATGCAGGTAGATTTGAATTGAGATTAATGGATGGTTCTGCAAATCCATATTTACTACAAGCAGGGATACTTGCTGCAGGCAGTGACGGAATGAACAACAAAAGAGATCCTGGCAAACCTTTAATGATCAACATGTATACAGATTACGGAGATTATCCTCATTTAAAAAAACTGCCAACTGATTTGGAAAGCGCCTTAGAAAAACTTGATGAAAGTAGAGAATTAAATGAAGCGTTTGGTGAAAAAATAATCAACAGTTATATAAAATTAAAAAATAATGAGATAAATAATTTTAACAACAATGAAACTTTTTCAAAGGAAAAACCAATCACAGATTGGGAAAAATTAAATACCTTGGATTGCTAATTATTTAATCACCCATTAAATGATAAGAGATTGTTCTGTTCTGATTTTTTAGTCGATGCTCAAACAAATAAAGTCCCTGCCATGTTCCCAGGATTGGTTTTTTATTTTTAACACTTAACGTGAGTTGAGTATTGGTTAACATTGTTTTTAAATGTGCAGGCATATCATCTATGCCTTCCATGGTGTGCTTATAAAAAGCATTATTCATTGGAATTAATTTATCAAAAAAATTTTTGATATCGTAAAGAACATCTGGATCAGCGTTTTCCTGAATAGTGAGTGAAGCACTGGTATGTAAAATATTCAAATTTAACATCCCATTATGTATTTTTTGTTTTTTTACCCAATCAGTGGTTTCTTTTGTAAAATTATATAAGCCTTGGCCTTTTGTTTTAACAGTCAATTCATAAAAAATTTGCATATTGTTATTTTTTCATAAACTAAAAATTCTGATCATATTCAGCACGACGTTTTTTTCTCAAACCAAAAGGCCCTGGAATAAAAAATGTGAGTGGTTTTGTTTTTGCTTTCAGTTCTACTTTATGAAGATTGTCAGCAGAGCGAAAACCAATATAACCAGGAGGTCTCCAGTGTTTTCCATCACTTAAGGTTTCCTGATAACCATCCCTTAGCATAATTGTTATATAAGGACACATATGGTTATGAAACCCATCTCCGTGATCATTATCCAGCATTTCATGAATTATAATATTAAAAGGAAACCATTTGGGTCTTTTTTTAAATAACACATAATATCTATTCATCCATGGTTTTGCTTTGTGATATTCGGGATGAGAGGGTCCGCGGTCCAGTAATAACCTTTTCCTTCCAAGTTTTTCCAACATTATTAAAAGCATTAAATTAATTTACATTTAAGAATATATATTTAAAGAAATATATTTTTTAATTGGAAATAAATAATGATTTATTGGTCAAAACATATAGATGATTGTTGCTTATTATAGGCTCAGATAATTCAGAGTTGCTAAGTTTAGACACTTTTTCAACTTTGCCTGTACTAACAGAGCAGATTATTAAATAACCAAGATTAGTTGTTATATATACTTTATCTGAGGCAATTAAAAAACCTTGCATAAATAATTTCTTTCTTTGTTTTGCTTTAAATTTATCGAGAATATAATTTGACCTGATAATTTTTCCTTCAACATTATCGATCACTATCAAGTAACCCTCTTGCGATATAGTAAATAGCAAATTGTCTATTAAAATAGGCCTTAGGTTTGAATTAATATTTAGTATCCAATTTAACATTCCAGAATCTAGATTTAGAGAATATAATTTTGAAAAATTATTTGAAAAGAATATATTTTTTTTAAACAAAACAATATCTGAGGTTTCTAAAAAATTTGTTTCGTGCTGAATTAAAGTGTTTTGGGTTGGTACAAACCAGTTTAATTCACCATCATCTATATTTACTTTTGCAATATCGCCCGCTGTATTTGAAAATAAAACTGAACTAGGAGTTACAATAATTGAAAGTTTTTTATTTGTTTTTATAAATGTAGAAGGAGTTTCAAATTTCCATATTCGCTTTCCGTCAGTTGTAGAAAAACAATTAATCATATTGTTGCTATCAACGGCATATATTTTATCCTTATAGACTTTTATTTGAGAATTGAACAACGCATCATGTCGTTTAACCCAAATAATTTTACCAGTGTTTGCATCTATTGCGTAGTATTTTCCTAAATTATCTATTACATACAGTTTATCTTTGGAGAGAGCTAGAGAGATGCTTTCTATTTTCTTTTTCTCCTTTTTGCTATAAATATTTCTCTTCCAATGTACTTTTTTTCTATCAACAAATTTTACAATTGAACCTTTCTCACCAACGGTAATAAAATAATTTTCTTCTATAATTAATGGATTCTCTTTGACTGTGCTGTGTGGAATTTTATAAAATTTATATTTAGAAAATTTTTCAATTCGGCCACTAAGTTTTAAGTGAGAAATAAGATTTAAATAATTTAATCCAGACATTATCCATTTTTTATTTGTTTTTGCTTTAGAATTAATATTAATTGTCAGTCCAGGATTAAGCTCTTTTTCAAACCTATTTTGATCATCAGATAATTTTATTAGTGCAACATTAGCTGCTTTTTGTTTTGGTTTGTCTATCCATATACCAGTTTTGGTATCAAAAGAACATTCGAAGAGAATAATCGATAAAGAAAATATTAGAACAGATCTAAAAACTTTACTCATCATAGTTTTTCAGAATTCTTTGTTGAGCTTGGTTAAAAATATTCTTATTAGTTTTTTGAGATGTCAAAATTTGAGAATAAAAATCTTTTGCTTTTTGTCTTTCTCCTTTAAATAAAAAATAATCTCCAAGTAACAGCAAAGAGTGAGGCTTCCAAAAGCTTTCAGAATTAATTACTGGTTTTAAAATCTCTATCATTATATTTTCCGGTTGAAAATCGGCATTAATAAGTGCTTTTTTATAAATCACTAGATTTTTAATTTCCTTTTCTAGATTGACATTATTAAGAACCTGGTCAAATAAGTGATTTATTTCTTTATTTGAACTTACAACTTTATTATCTATTAAAAAAAAAAGTGCTAAGGGAGCGTATGTTGTGTCATGACTATTGATTATTTCTTTAAATTCTTTTGTATAATGTGCTTCTTCTTTTAAATTATAATTTATAGATGCCTTTATAAATTTATTGGCAACTTCAGCTTTTTGCTTTTTAACAATGTCTAAATAAAAAAAAACTGAGAAAATACTTAGCAATATTAAGCCCATTAAAAAATAAATTTTTTTTTATGTTTAATAAAAAAATTTTTTATTTCTTCCTTTCTAGTATTTTTTGCGATTACAGCTAAATCTTCATCCATAAAATTATAAAAGTCTAATATATATTTTTTCTACTTGGAAAGTTTTTGTTTATAACATCGTGTCTAAATCTCAAAACACTTTCATTTATCATTTTTTTTATATTAGAATATTTTTTTACAAATCTTGGTGTAAAATTGCTCAACCCCAGCAAATCATCGGTGACCAAAATCTGGCCATCGCAATGCCTGGATGCGCCTATACCAATAGTGGGAACAGAAATAGATTTTGATATAATTTCAGCTAAACTTTCTTCAACGCATTCTATCACAATCGCAAATACTCCAGCTTTAGATAATAATCTTGCATCTTCAATAATTCTTTTTCTTTCAAATGAACTTCTTCCTTTAAACTTGAATTTTCCCCTTTCAGATTGTGGCAGCAAACCTATATGTCCCATAACAGGAATATTTTTATTAATTAAATATTTAATGATATTTATAATTTTTTCCCCTCCCTCTAGTTTTAAAGCATCACATTTAGTTGATTTGATTATTTTTTTTGCATTTTTGTATGCTTCTTTCTTATTTCTATATGTTTGATATGGCATATCGATAACTAAAATGCTCTTTGAAATACCTTTTTTTACACTCTTTGCATGCTTAATCATCATATCAAGAGAAACCTCTCTTGTAGATTTCATTCCATACAAAACCATGCCAAGAGAATCTCCAACTAAAACTATATCGCAATACTTATCTAAAATTTCTGCGATTGTTTTTGAATATGCTGTAAGACAGACAATTGGTCTTTTATTCTTTCTTTTGACAATTTCTCTTATTTTTTTATTTTTCATTATTTATAATGAATTTTTTCGTTACTTTATGGACTTTTTAGGTTCAAGGTTTTTAATTTTTTCAGCGATAATACTTTTATTATTACATAATTTCGAACAAATTAATAAAAATTTTTCATTTAATTCTTTTGCTTTTGAAAAATTTGATCTTTCTAATTGTAATTCAATTAACATAAAAAGAGCCTCTTCATTTTTTGGATTCAATAGCAAAGTAGTATTCAAATTTTTTTCTGTTTCGTTTTTATTATCTTCCTCTTTATATATTTTTGCTAAATACAAATATGATAAATAATCTTTTGGATTAAATACTAAAAATTTTTGAAACAAAAATTTTGATTGATCATAATCTTTTTTTTCAAAATATATTTTTGCATCATCAAAAATATTTTGATTTGCGGCAATAGAGTTGTTTGATAAAAATAAAAAAACAATAATTATTTGTAAAACAAAAAGTCTAGTCATTTATAACCTTTAAATTCTTACAGAAAATATAAATTTCCTTAGATTCTTTTCGGCTTGATTTTGGCTTAAAAATCAATACCTCTTTAAATATCTCCTTTGCCCGAATCTGAATCTCTTTAAAAATTGTACCCATAAAAATTTTTGATACAAAATATGCATTAGTCTTCAAAATTTTTCTTGAAAATTCTAGTGCATTTAAACATAAATTACCAGTTCTTAAAGAATCAAGCTCTTTATTGCCTGTAGTATTAGATGCCATGTCAGAAACCACTGTATCTATTTTTGTATTAAAAAATTCCATAATTTTATTTTGGGTTTCTAATTCAGTAAAATCTCCCTTTAAAAATATGGTATTGCTGATTGGTAACATTTCTCTTATATCTACGGATAAAATTTTTCCATTTTTAATTTTTTTGGAAGCAACTTGTGACCAGCTTCCTGGCACAGATCCTAAATCAAGAAGCAACCTAGATTTAGATAAAAAATGAAACCTCTGATCAATTTCAATTAATTTAAATGCTGATCTAGATCTATAACCTCGGTCCTTAGACTCTCTTACATAAATATCTCTATTTTGTTTATTTATCCAATTTTTAGAAATTTTATTTTTTTTCAACTAAACAATACCGTATCTAAGACTTTTGAGAATTTTATTTCCCTGCGTAGTTTCAATTGGAATCTTTATATCCTTATTTACCCTCATGTCCTTGTTGTTCTTCCAAATACCAGCGGCAAGATGCATAATGCCAATTTTTGTATTTGGTAGATAGGGTTCTACAAAACTTTTTAATTCTTGATCGTATTTCGGTAACACATTGCTTACTATCCAGTTGCATGATAACGGCAAAAATTCTGTTTTAACATTATCTACATAGACACTTTTATTTATCGCTAATCCCTCTGATCCAAAAATACTTCCAGCTTTTAAAGTTTTTTTTAGATTTTCCTGCCAAATTTTCCAGCATCCAGAATCTTTTTCCAAAGAAAAAACTCCAATATTCAAGTGAGGGGCAAAAGCAATTTTTCGAGCAATATTCTCTGAAAATCCGGATTTTTTGGCATGCTTATAGTTTTGAGACTTTATTACAGCTAGACCCCCAAAAATCCACTTTACTCTCGTTAAAACTTTATATCCTGCTCCAATTGTTTGGGTAATGCCAATTTTTCCATTTTCACAAGCCTTAAAATAAATATCAACACATTCCCAAGTATTCACCCAGGCATCGCAATCTATCCATAAATATTTTTTAAAATCGGGAAAATAGTCAGGTAAAAAAGCTCTGGAGACTTGGCTTTTTAACCATTCTTTGCCCAAAATTTTAAATTTTGGAACTTCAATGTCCCAATTTGCTTTTTTGATTATTTCAACCTTGTTACTTAAATTCTGAATTTGATCATCCCTTAAACCTGCGTCAAGAACACAGATAGCGATATTTTTACTTTGTTCAAATTGTTTTATTGAGGAAATTAGTTCAAGTAACAAATCAAAATAATTGGAATCTGCAAGAGTTACGATTGCTTGCGATTTCATTCTTAAAGAATGTCCTCTGTTTCGTCAATATGTTCAGCCTGCTTTAAAATCTTTTCTTTACTATTAAGTCTTCGAAAATGAAGATAGCTAGCGGGAATTGTACAAAGATAAACAACTCCTGTAATAAAAAGAACTTCGAAGGTATAAACAAATACCAGTCCAAAGTATAAACCAATGCCAAACAACAAAAAAATTGTAGTACTTCTTGGAATTGTTATACGTTTAAAAGAATAAGTAGGAACTTTGCTAATCAACAAAATTGAAGTAACGATAAAAACTGTTGAGACAATTAATAGCTTATATTGGTCAAAGTTATATATATCAGACTTATATAAAACTAATGGCAACATCACCAAACCAGCGCCTGCGGGAGAAGGAACTCCCTCAAAAAAATTTTGCTTCCACAAAGTATCATCGCTGTAAGTCGTAATATTAAACCGTGCTAATCTTAATGCACAACAAACAACATACACCAGCACAATTAACCATCCCAATTTTCCAAGTTCATTTAGTGTCCAAAAATACATTATAAAAGCAGGGGCGACACCAAAACTCACAACATCGGTCAGTGAATCTAGCTCTTTGCCGACCTTTGATGTACCCTTAATTAATCTTGCAATTCTGCCGTCCAAAGTATCTAGAATACCAGATATTAGTAAGGCAATTATTGACAAGCCATAATTTTGATCCATGGCAAACTTTATTGAACTTAAACCTATACAAACACCAATTATTGTTAGTGTATTTGGTAAAATTATCCTGGGATTTTTTTCGGGAATAATTCTAAATTTTTTCTGATTTTCAATCATATAATTTGTTTCTTTGCTATTAATGTTTCTCCTGCAACAGCAGTTTGATTTTGTTTTACTAAATTTTTATAATTATTAAAATAAATATCAACTCTACTACCAAATCTTATCATGCCAATTTTTGCACCCTGCTGTAATGTTTGAGATTTGTTACATTCGCAGACTATTCTTCTAGCGATTAAACCTGCTATTTGAACAACTATAATTTCATCTCCGTTGTTAGTTTTAAATTTAATTAAATTTCTTTCATTTTCTTCACTTGATTTATCAAGCGTGGCATTAAAAAATTCTCCGGGTACATAAAATATATCTTCTATCGATGCAAGTGTAGGTGATCTGTTAACATGGCAATTGAAAACGCTCATAAAGATACTAACGCGAGTAAATTTCTTATTTTCCAAAGAAAATTCTTTTGGTCCATTGGTTTCTATTATTTGAGTAATTAATCCATCGGCAGGACTTACTAGATAGTCTTCATCATCAATTGAAATTCTATCTGGATCTCTAAAAAAATAATAAACCCAAATGGTTATTAACAATCCTATAAAACCTAAGAATTTTGAAATTAATAATAAAATAAAAGTAACCAAAACAGAAATGGCAACGAATTTATAACCTTCATTGTGAATTTTTTGAAATATTGCGCTATATATTTGGGTTCCAATTTTCATATTACTCTAATTGATAATTTTAGGTTAATATGTATAAAAACAAATTAATTTCAATTGTTAAGATTAGTTAGAGTAAATGGATAAAATTAAAGTAAAAAGTCCAATTGTAGACTTAAACGGTGATGAAATGACCAGGATTATCTGGGATTTCATTAAAAAAAAACTTATTTTACCTTATTTAGATTTGAAAATTGAAAGCTACGATTTAAGTATTCAAAATAGAGACAAAACTTCTGATCAAGTAACCATAGATAGTGCGAACGCCATAAAAAAGTTCGGTGTGGGAATTAAGTGTGCAACAATTACTCCTGATGAAGCACGAGTAAAAGAATTTAATTTAAAAAAAATGTGGCGCTCACCAAATGGAACCATCAGAAATATCATTGGTGGAACTGTGTTTAGAGAACCAATAATGTGTAAAAATATTCCAAAACTTGTTCCATCTTGGACTGATCCACTAATTATTGGAAG
>CEPS01095856.1_pt1 | contig 20979 bp, 17 predicted proteins | sample 530401 | NCBI WGS metagenome assembly CEPS01 (sample SAMEA2620035, study PRJEB7988) | marine metagenome | biome: marine biome (ENVO:00000447); feature: mesopelagic zone (ENVO:00000213) & marine oxygen minimum zone (ENVO:01000065); material: "saline water (ENVO:00002010), including plankton... | reverse complement strand
TTTTTAAAGAGGAGAACTTATGGAAACAACGGAGACGATTCACAAATGGCGATGCATACGCCGATTTAAGCAGGATGAACCGGTACCGGAGGAGGCGCTGCGCAAAGTACTGGAGGCCGGCAGACGGACACCTTCCTGGGAGAACGTTCAACCTTGGCATTTTATCGTTATCGAGGATGCGGAAATGAAGAAAAAACTGGCCAAACTTGCCGCCGGGCAGAAGCAGGTTGCACGGGCACCGGTTGTAATTGCAGTTTGCGGCGATATTTCCGTTTGGGATAAACCTAAAAACCGTGAGGCACTCTTGGAACTTGCTGAAGCAGGCGTCATAAAAGTCACGAAAGAGATCATCGACAATGTCGTATTAAAAGATCCGGTTTTCTGTGTGGCCGAACACGGGCCGGCAATGATACTCAGCCGAACCTTCGAGCAACTCGGCATTGCCTATGGATTTATGGGCATTGAGGCGCTAAACCAGGGCCTAGGAATGTGTATCATCGGCGCGCTTGGCAATGAAGCTACCGGCGTCCAAAGAGAGCTGTACGAAGAAATAAAATCCGCATTGTGCATTCCTGAAAAAATGTACCTGCTCACCCTGCTCACTCTGGGTATTCCGGATGAGTCACCCAATGCACGCCCTCGAAAGGATTTTGATAAGATTGTCTCCCGCGGCAAAGTCGGACAAAAATTTTAATTGACCGAATATGTTTTTACAGCCTTCAACTGCCCATTCATCCGCGATCTCTCCCATTGACATCAGACTACTCCTTTCAATTGTTGTCCGAAGGATTAAAAGTTAATTCTCAAGTTTCGAAACTTTGATTTCACAAAAACACACCTTCGCCCACTCCGAAGGCAATGCTCATGCAGGTTGAAGGGATAAATTTCAAGTTAATCATTTTAACTATACTTCTTCAAGATAAAATGTAGCGCAGTTTCTATTGAAAGACCCTGCAGCTCCGAAAGTCGGGACTCTCCAGAGGCGAATAAATCTTCGCTGCACTTCGCCAGGCCGCGGGAAATGCACCCGCCGGTTCGAACTCACTTATTCCATGATTTAGGGTCGCGAACTGTATTGGAATTGGTGATGTCGGACCTTGCCCCGTTTTTTAGATATCAACAGGATAGAAACAACACAGCCTGATTTGTCGATGTCGATAAATCGTTTGAAGAATAGGGGGAAACAGGTAACTAAAAAGAGCTGCGTGAAATTTGCTCGGTGTTTCGATTCATGATCTTTTTTTTAGCTTGACATTTTTTTCGATTATCGCTAATGTAATATCAAAAGGTATAAATTCTCTTGGGGTGGCACTATGGCCTGAGATTACACCCTGTGAACCTGATCTGGTTAATACCAGCGTAGGGAAGCGACAGAATTACTCATTTTTCGTTAAACTCAAAACCGTTTCCCGCTGGAAACGGTTTTTTTATGCTCTAAATGGTTTTGACGCTATCATCCAATTTTCTCTATCAGAGGTTTAATTTCAACATATTATTAGGAGGTTAACCAATGCACAATTTATTCAAAAACCTTTCGTCTTTTGCTTTGGTTCTGTGTTTGGTTCTTATTTTTGCAGTTACCAGCCTGGCGAAAATCAAGGTAGGCGTCATCAGTTCCCAGACTTCAGGCTTGGCCATTCTGGGCCAACGGCAAATCAACGCGGCCATTTTAGCTGCTGAGGAATGGAACGAAAAAGGCGGAATAAACGAAACGAAGATAAGGCTGATCATTGAGGATTCGTCTGATAAAACCACAACAGCTGTAACCGCTCTGGACCGGGTTCTAGGAAAAAATGTGTGCGCCATTTTAGGTCCGATTTATAGCTTTCAACTGTTTGCGATGTTCCCCGAGGTGAAAAAAGAAAAGATCCCGATGTTGAGCACTTCCGGGACGCGTAAACTGACCCAAATGGATAATCGATGGTATTTTCGAACTTACCCCCACGACGGCATTACCAAGCAAGCCTGTACGCTGTATGCCGTCGAAGAGCTGAAAAGTAAAAGGCCTTCACTGATGAGCGTAACCACAGAATACGGCAAGTCGGGCTATGAAATCATCACCAATATCCTCAAAGCCAAAGGTATTGCACCTGTAGCAGAAACCTGGCATGAAAAAGCCGACAAAGACATGACCGGGCAGCTCATGCGGATTAAACGATCAGACCCGGACATAATCATTTCCCAGGCACACCCTTCAGACACAGCCATTGTTCTAAAACAACAACGTGACCTGGGAATTGACATACCCCACATGGCGTCTTCGGCAGCGTCAATGCCTTCTGTTCACAAGTTGGTAGGCGAAGCCATGGAAGGGGTCTACGTAGAAACCGTCACCCTTCCCAACTTTGACCCTGATCCAAATATTCGGGCCTGGACTAAAAAATATATAGAAAAATTCAAGAAAAAACCCGATTCATTTGCCCTGCTATACTATGATACAGCTAATTTTCTGTTCGAAGCGATCAAAGCGGTCGGGCCGAATCGGACAAAAATTAGAGACTGGTTGGAAACTACCAGATATAAAGGTTTGGCTGGTCAATATAGGTTTGATCAGGAGCATAATGGCGCTTTTTTTGCGATCATTGTACAGTACCACATAAAAGATGGTAAGGCTGTCCCTGAACTGAAAAAGAAGTACGATTTTACGCCAAAGTAGAAGAGACCGATCCGCAGGACGCCTCTTTTAAAAAGACCGGTGCTGGATGGTTTTTGAAGATCTTTTAAAAGACGGTATGTAAAACAAAAAATGATTCAGGAAATCGTTGCTGGTTTTTCCATGGGGTGCATCTATGCCCTGGCCGGTTTCGGCTTTGTGCTTGTATACAACGCGGTCGGGGCGGTCAATTTCGCCCACGGTGAGTTGGTTATGTTTGGCGGATACTTCGGATACGCCTTTTCTACGCATCTGGGTATGCCTCTGTGGCTTGCCTTTGTTGTCACACTTTTGGCCATGGCCATACTGGGCATACTTTTCAACCAAGTTGCCTACCTGCCTATAAGAAGTCGACCGGTGTCCACCGTGATTATCGCTTCCATCGGTATGAGCATTCTGCTCAGAAACAGTGCATTGGCAATCTGGGGTCCAGACCCGTTGAAACTGAACTCGTTTTTGGGAGATAGCGTTATAAAAATTGGCGCCGCTGTTATTTCGCGCCACCAGTTGTTAATTTTTGCGGTTACGGCATTTGTATTCACCGGACAATCTCTTTTCTTTTCCCGCACCGCAATCGGCCGAAAGCTGCAGGCGACGGCCCAGGATCAAGAAGCAGCGAAACTCATGGGCATAAAAGTTACACGTATGATAAATCTCACGTTCGTACTGGCCGCCTTCCTGGCAGTGATCGCCGGTTTTCTGGTAGCCCCACTCTGGTTTCTCGATCCGGAGGTCGGGCTGGCCATTATTGTCAAAGCCTTTATTGCCATCATAATCGGGGGATTTGGCAGTATCCCCGGCCTTGTGGTCGGCGGTATTTTTCTTGGGCTCACAGAGGTCCTGGTGGCTTCACACCTGACGTCTGAATACAAAGATGTGATTTCATTTTTTATCTTGATCACTGTCCTTATGGCCATGCCACAGGGTTTCTTCGGTGAAAAAATTGCGGAAAAAGTATAGGTTGGTTTTCAATGGGTTTTAAAAAAAAGAATGTCATCATAGCGGTGATAATCGGGGGGGTGGTAATGATCTTGCCAATCTTTTTTCGCGATTCACGGTATTACATGAATATATTAAATTTTTCCGGCATCTTTATCGTTCTTACCTATAGCCTCAACCTGATCCATGGTTATTTGGGGCTTATTTCAATCGGTCATGCAGGATTTTTTGCCATAGGCGCATACGTCACTGCCGGGTTGACCATGGGGACAACCCTCAATTTTTTCCCCTCCCTCCTTATTGCTTCAACCGCCGCTGCCCTCGCCGGTATATTGCTCGGGTTTCCGGCCACTCGTATTGGTGGCCATTACTTTGTTTTAATCACACTTGGATTTGGCGAAATCGTGCGACTGATCATACTTAACTGGAAAGAGGTAACCAATGGAACCAACGGTCTAAACAATATCCCGCCCCCTTCATTTGGCAGTTGGGTCTTTGCATCACGGTTTTCCTATTATTACCTGGTCCTGTTTTTTATTCTCGTGACCATGCTACTGACATTAAGCTTACGCCGGTCCAAATACGGACGGTCAATGTTGTCGCTTAAAACCGGTGAACTGGCGGCTACCGCCATGGGCGTGAATCCTTTGACCACCAAGCTAATCAACTTCGGTATGGCCGGTCTATTTGCAGGCCTAGCCGGCGGTCTATACGCCAGCTACATCGGATCCATCAGTCCGGAAGCGTTCTCCGTCGATTTGTCAGTCGAAGTACTGGTCATGACCCTAGTCGGCGGATCAGGTACCCTGCTCGGTCCGATAATTGGAACGACTTTCCTGATGGTCCTAAAGGAGTGGTTGAGATTCTTGAGAGAATACTATATGATTTTATATGGAGCTGGAATTGTGTTCGTTATGATTTTCATGCCTTACGGTATAATGGGTCTGGCCAAACGGATCTCATCTCAACTGAAATCTTAATATATTACGAAGGAGGACTTGATGAAGCTTTCAAGGGAAGAAATTATCAAATCAATGACGGAATGGGAAGAGGCCTGGAACAATCACGACATCGACGGCGTGATGTCGCTTTTTCATAAAAATATCTTTTTCCAACACTGGCATGGTGCAAAAGTCCATGGTTATGACGCATTGCACCAGGCATGGGCCCCTTGGTTTAAAAACAATGGTGGCTTTCGATTTACAACGGAGGATCTTTTTGTCGATGAAGTCGAGCAAAAAGTTCTTTACCGATGGTACTTTGACTGGCCCTCGATGGAAAAAGGTTACGAGGGGAAGCCAGAAAGGCGACGGGGCGTAGATGTCATCTGTTTCAAGGATGGCAAGATTATTGAGAAGTTGACCTATTCGAAAACAACGTTGGAGATCGACGGGAAAAGAGTAAAGCTTTGCCCAAAAAAACTCCTGTAAAAAATCTCAACGATGCACGCGGGAATTTTTTTAGACATTGACCCCCTATGGCTACATCGGTTCATAAGCCAGATAGGTTATTTTATTCTCTCCTTCATCTCGATGTAAATATTTTACCCTCAGCGGCATTCCCACTTTTATTGTCTCCGGTTTGGTGGTATCTACCCCCTCAATTCGGGCGTCGACCCTGGGACCTTCCTCCAATTCCACTACACCTAAGCAATAGGGACGGTCCCGCGTATAACCCTCCTTTTGCATAAAAGCCGGGCCGATGTTGATTAAGGTAAAGGCAGCAAGTTTCCCCTGTCCTTTAATCTCCTCCCACTCCATATTCGCATCATGACACTCGGCACAGATCGGCCGAGGGGGTAGATATAGGGCACCACATTTCTTACACCTTGAACTCATCAGTTGTTCTTCATGCAGGTATTGCTCATAAAATATATCACTAAAGGGCTTTTCCGCCATCTTTTTACCTCCTTTCAAGAATTGTCAACGTGCAGGTACCTCCGGTTCCACCCAGGTTGTGCGCCGCTCCTATTCTCAAATCTTTAATCGGAATTTGTCTTTTTCCAGCTTTGTTCCTAAGTTGGGTCCATACTTCATAAAGTTGGGCGATGCCGGTTGCTCCCACCGGATGTCCTTTGCACTTTAGTCCTCCTGACGTATTAATCGGTTTTGAACCATCCAGCCTGGTCAAGCCTTCTCCAACGGCTTTATATCCTTCACCGGCTTTAAAAAATCCGAGATCCTCGATGTGAATCAGTTCCGCCATTGAGAAGCAATCGTGTACTTCGGCAAATTGAATATCTTCCGGTCCGAGCCCTGACATACCGTAAGCTTCCTCTGCCGCATATTTTGTGGCTTCAAAAGAGGTAAGGGTTTCCGCCGCATGTAACCCCTTGCCGCTGCCTTGACCCATCCCGATGAGGTATAAAGGATCATCGGTGAAGTTTTTGGCGATGTCCTCAGCCACCAGTAATATACAGGCTGCTCCGTCACTTATCGGACAGCAGTCATAGAGGTGTATGGGCCAGGCGATTGAAGGATTTGCACTGGGATCATGCAGGAAATCCTTTTCATCCTCCCATTGAGGTGCGGGTACGCCCTTTTTTTTAAGACTTTCGATTTTAGCATTCATTAAATCCCGAATCGTAACTTTGAATTGTGCCTTCGGGTTTAACGGTGCATTGTTATGGCTCTTTATGGTCACATTCATAAGATGCTCACGCGTTGCGCCATATTTTGCAAAATAAGCGGTGGCCAGCACGCCAAAAACACCCGGAAAAGTAAATCCCGCTTTTCCTTCATATGGAACCGATGCCATGGCTAAACCCTCTGTAATGTCGGCAGTCGACCGTTTGGACATCTCCTCAACACCGCCCACCAAAACCATATCATAAAATCCTGAGGCGATCGCAAAAACCCCTTCTCGAAAAGCCAGGGCACTCGATGCACAGGCGCCTTCTGTTCTTGTGGCGGGTTTTGGTGTAATCCCGAGCAAATCGGTTATGATAGGGCCCCAATGGGATTGTTTCATAAAAAAATCGTTGGAAAAGTTTCCCAAATACAACGCCTCAATATCATTGGAGTTTAAACCCTTGTCCACTGATTTGGTCATGTCCTGAAATGCTTCAACAAATAAGTCCTTAGAATTTTTGTCTTTATACATGCCAAAATTTGACATGCCGGCCCCAACCAGGGCGACGCCCCTCCCAAGTTTTCTTCGCTTTTGCATTGGTTGACCTCCTTACCAAATAATTCATACCCGAGTTTTGCCCACCCGATTCATCGGAACATATCATCCGCCGTGGGGATAGTACGAGTCATCGCAAATTGAACAGTACAAAAATTGGACATACTGAGACTGATATAATGGACATATTTTGTCAAGTGAAAATGTTACTCCTTCCACTCAAAATTTTCAATTATGGAATCGCTGAAACACCCAAATTTGTGATAACCTCATTTCAAAAACACAGCTCTCAAAATTTAAGTATTTTTTAACTTAATCCTCTGCCGAATTCCTGCTTTCGGCTAAGTTATCAGGTTTGAACAATCAAGTTCCAGACTCGATCATTTGTTTAAATCTACACGGTAGTCGGTATTCTGAGCGAATCGACCATTTTTTTAAAGCATCCGCTTTATTTCTGCTAATTCAGCTGGTTGCGACCCCAAAGCTAAGACCTTTTCATACCATGGTCTTGCCAAAGTAAGGTTGCCGTTAAAACTTGGATCAGTCTCAACACATCCACAACCGGGCGAGCACTGCACTTGGAATGCCTGGGTTTTGCAGGGTCGTGAGCAACCGCTCTTCTAAATACATTCAAAGCTTTGTCATAGAATCCAACCACGCCTGGCTTCCACTAGGTAAAGAGGATCCGGTATTTAAGGATGCAGTTGATATTATTGAAGACTTCTTAAAGCAAGGGCTTCCTCCTTTGGTCTCTAATGATCCACGGAAAATAAAAAGTTTTTAAAATTACAGATGGCCTATATGCTTTTGTGGACCTCAATTGAGAAATATGCATCATTAAGATACGAAATGCACCCGCCGGTTCGGGTTCATTTATCCCATGATTTCAGGGTCGCAAACTGAACTGGAATTGGTGATGTCGGACCCTGCCCTGTTTTTTAGATATCAACAGGATGGAAACAACACAGCCTGATTTGTCGATGTCGGCAAATCGTTTGAAGAATCGGCGGACAGGAATTTTAGATGGACGGTTTTGCAATGCAGATGGTGAAAAGTCTTCTTACACTTTCACCAGGCTCAAGGGGGGTTTCTTTTGATCGACGGCGTCCAGATCGATCGGAACAAAAACCTGTTCAAAACCATTGGCTTCCCACCGTTCGTGTCCGGCCATCTGTTTTGTGCTCAGTGTCATTGTTCTCTTGATCGGGGGAAAAGTCAATACATAAAGGTCAATATCCCACCACTCGCCGGGTTCTTTTTTCGACTTGCTCGATCTGATATCATGAACAATTGCATAAAGTAGATGGTCCTTACAATTGGTGATAATAAGATCACCAATTGATACACTTTTTTTGAAATTGACGACCCTGCTTATTTTTTGCAATAATAACTGTATCATGACTTATATCCCTTCCTTTTGATGTAGCTCTCATGGAATGGAATATCGAAATAATGCGGCACTTTTTCTAAAAAGCTGTTCCACATGCCTGTTTGCTAACTTCTGATCAACTTTTCTCTGTTCAAAGTAGAAACTTGTTTTGAAAAAGCCCAAAACACCATTAGACCGTTAAAAAACATGCTTGAATCCTATTTTTTCGTGCATTTTGCAAATATCTTTTCTGCCAGATCTATGCAAGCCATTTCTCAGTGCACGCCTCCCCATTGCAGGGTCTATGCGAAAATAATCAGCGTCGTTGCAATCTTCATCACCAGCCGCAATCTGGTAAACTCTTTGTCGAATCATTTGCTCGAAAGTATGTTTCTGATGAGAGGCGGACCTTTCGTCTATCAAATGGTGGCAGCCGCTTTGGGTGATGTTGAATCGATAGTCAACTTCCCGCATCTGAAGGAACCCCGCATCCGACGTAATCTTGGCTTCGTCGAAATCAATGAAAATGGACCTGTTGAAATTCGGTCGTATCGCCTCAGCCTCCAACATTATTAGTATATCCTTGTATATCAAAGAGTTGACGGATTTTCAAGACATATTTTTCTTGTCTTGACGAATAATCCGAGTTGCTTCTATTGACGATAAAAATCCGATTTCATCCGGGGCAGGCTGTGACCTGATCAGCACCCCGACTTTTTGCTTGACACATTGCTGTGCGACTGTCATGCAGGTGATTGTTTTATGGTATTTACCGTTTGGCTATTCTTTCATCCATAAAAAAGGAGGTTGAATCATGTCAATCGAACAAGCAAAAGCGTTTATCGAGAAGATGAAAACCGACAAAGCGTTTAACGATGAGGTGATGACAATCGAAGACCTGAACGAGCGCATGACGCATATCGCCAAAGCCGGCTTTGAATTCACAGAGGATGATTTCAAGCACATATACTTTACGAACGTGACGAGAGTTTCGATGACAAGATTAAAGGAATATGATGAAGCGTTAAACTATTTAAATTGATTTTATTCAATAATAGTTAATGCACTTGAGCAAAGTCGATTGATTAGCCAGTTAGGGGTATTACAGAATTATTAAAGTCTTATCAAAAGCAGACGGCAATAACTTTATTAGGATGGATTGTTAGAAAACCAAATAGTAGCCAACTACAGCTATTTGCCTATTATGGCCAAACAGATCATCGCGGTGTTCAAGTATTTTCCCCTAGCAGGGTGATTATCGGATCATGATATTTTCCGGGATACGGATACCGTATTTTTTAATCCGCTTCCAGATGGTCACACGGCTCACACCCCGGCGTCGGGCTGTTTCGGATTGATTCCCTCCAGTTTCACGCAGCACCTTCACCAACGGCTACGGCATTTTTAAAGGAGAGCCTCACGCGGTTCCCAAACGAAAAGATGCCAAGCATAATCCTCTGCATTGGTTGACCTACCTCAGCCTGGCAGCACTGCTCCTGTCGGATCAGATGACCACCGGTTTTGTTTACTGGGGTTACAATCCCTGAACAGACTGGGGACTTTCATGGCTTTCATTGGAAGTCATCGCTTTGATCCATACAACCTGTGCATTTGCCATACTGCAGTTTCTGATAATCCATCACTACATGGCCACCACCGCTTTGGTTGTCATATACCCTTTTCCGGCCTTTACCCGTTCTGATATGATATCACATTCAAACTCTGCCGGGGCACTGATAATTTGGTACCACGCTCGTTTGCGGCAGGGAGCTTCATTGTAGTAGTTTCAGCTGACCGCCCGGTATCGGTAATACAGGAAAGGATAGGATTAAACGCGCAATGTGAATGGAAACCATTAAGCCGGTTTATGTGACCGGAAGCAAAGATGAAGGAGTGAGTAAGTATTTAGCCAGTAACACCTTGATAAATTACCCTTTTTATTCTATGTTATGAGTTCTCATACGGTGTTGTTATAATCATACGGTACTCGCCCTTGAACCATTCTCTTTTAATGAGCCGATCTTCGACCACAGCCAGTTCCTTGGATTTCAACAGGTTGAAAAAATCGTTTTCGTAAATAACTTCACCGAAATCGATGGTCGTTACATACTTCAGTTTAGGCTTAATAAATTCCATTAATCCCATCTTTTCCTTGAACATGGTCTGGAAAAAAAGGATTTTCCCATCCGGTTTCAGCCACTTTTTAACCCGATCGAGCACGCGCCCCTGATCCTGAACGAGCATAAAACTCATACTAAAGAGGATGAAACTGTAAAAAGGAGTTTTTAGGGGCAGAAAATTTTCCACCCGTTCACATTGAATCTCCACATAATCCTGGAGATGATGGTTCTGAATGACGCACTCACAGTGATTCAGGTATTGCTCGTTGATATCAATACCGGTGATGTTGAGACGTTTGCTTTTGATCAGGTCATGAAAATTTTCCATCATGACGCCGTTGCCGATGCCGACGTCCAGGATGGAGGTGTTTTCGGACACGTAATTCAGGCAGTTTTGATAGCAGTAGTTGGTGACCCTGTTGATAAAAAGCTTGTAAAGATAATTTTTCATCGATCTCAAAATGGGATAGGGCGATACTGCGCCTTATGCGGATCGGCATAATAACCGTCCTCATTTGCCGCAAAGCCCATCAACCGGGCAGCGAATACCTGCCTATCCACAGTTGAGGGCATTAGAATAGATCATTGTCGTTTTGACTTCGCTATGGTGCAGAAGTTCCTAATCCGGTCTGATATCAAGTATCTCAGAAGTACGTTACAATGTTTAAAAATGACCGAACCGAAAAATGGCTTGCCAAACAGGACATTATTTCGTGCTGATTCGGATTTTGAACCATACTTGCCTAGACCAACTCAAGTGCGGCGCATAAAGAAATCTGCAACATTGTAATGGTAATGTGCATTCTATCAATTTGTATTAAAATGTCAAAATATTATATATTTGGAAGACTCAGAAATGAAATATCGAGATTGGGGAGGTCTTTCTTTGATTTCCGATGAATGATTCTGGCATTCCTCGCAATTTGAAAATCGAGAATAATGCATTTCCATAAACAAAATACTGTCAGTTCGAGCGTACACGACAGACTCAAGGCACGAATATCTCAGGCTTTGGAGAAGAGATAATGGTGGGGATATGGGTGAGTAGCGCAGGGGTCACCCCTATGCTCTCCAAGAACCATGCGTGACAGTCTCCAGCTTTCCTCTGTGAATCTTTAAGTTAAAAAATAAAAAAATTAGTACGTTTTCTATACTGAGCGCTAAAGCATCTCCGATTCGTTATTTTTCAATCTCAAGAATCTGCCAAAAGCTAACGGCCTTTTGACCATCTCTGTCCCGTCTCTCTCCATCCCAGAGTGCAAAAGCAATCGAAACCTGTTTACCTACTTCAAATTGCACATCTTTTGCACTTGCAGTCTTCATGCTTCGCATGAATACCACCTGCCAATTTCCATTGTTCCATATCCCTTGCCCTGCCACTCCCTGATCACCGGATTCCTGTATTTCGAGTGTGCTGAAGCCCCCGGCATTCAAATCCTCAACCGCTCTAGGCCGTGTTGGAGTGGAGAACTGGTTGCCAGCTCCCCAACCAGTAATGTATGTTTTTTCATGGAATTGAGCGGACGAGATAGGAAGATGGCCTTCTTTTTCCAAAGATTTAGGATAATCAGGATTGGCAAGTTGGTAATCATCCCGAACCATTGCCGGATAAACATCCTCCATATCATGGAATTTCTCTAAATCCATCTGTCTGTCCAACCTCCACTGCCAGATATTGACAGGGTCCTCTTTTGAACCCATTGAAAAGTGTCCCCGCGGCTTTGTTAAAGCAAATTGAACTGCTACCGCATCGGTGAAATCCTCATGACGTATAGACCTCGAGTTGACAACGGAATCTTCCCATTCAATTAGAAATGCAATCTTTCTGCTGTTCTGAATTGCCTTGATGGAGACGGCCTCTGCCGCCTCCTGTCTTTGCCATAGAAGCATAGTGGGAATCTTGACCACCCTCACATCTTTCCAGATGTCATCTTTCGGATCCATCGAAATTTCCTTATTTACTTTCTTCACCACAATTTTTTCCTGGCTCAACTGCTTTGCGACTTTCTTTCCAGCCAGTGACTTAACATAATAAGTGAGCGCCCATCGGTCCTTATCGCTCGGAAGTGACTCTTCAAAAGATGGCATAGGAGTTCCTGCCATGCCGGTTGTGAAGCGAAGATAAAGATCCCTGACGGTGCCACCGCCCTTGTAGATGCCCCTTGTGAAATCATTGGGAACGGTGGGATAATCCCAGTCATCCTTGAGTGAAGAAGCTTTCGGACCGTCACCTCTACCCTTTTCACCATGACATTCCTTGCAGGCGATGTCTTTATCAAGGTAGAGTTCTTTGCCCATGGCAAGCAGCTCAGACGTTAACCCTGGTTGAGGCGGGACTTTGATTACATGGGGTTTTCTACGGATCTTCCATATATTTACCTTTTTCCTTCCTATTTTCTTAACCCCAAGTGTCTTTATGTACTCGATAAGATCCCACCGCTCTTCATCTTGAAGGTATGAGAAAGAAGGCATGGCAGAGCCTGGCATCCCATTTTTTATGGTATCGAAAAGGTCCTGTTCAGTTGGAACATCTCCTGAACTCGTGGAACGGATCTTGAACATGACATCGGAGAAATTGCGCGGTTTGGGAAAAAGGAATCTAGCAGCAAGGCCATCACCCAAACCTTTCTCCCCATGGCAAACAGCACAATTCTTTTTGAATGACTCTTGGCCGCTTGAAGAACCGGCTGAATTATTCTTCCCTAATGCTTTTTGTCCTTTCCCAAAACCAATTAGAAGTACAATGGCAATCAAAATTATGGATTTTCTCATGGCATACTCTCCCAGAAGAAGAACATCGGAAACATCCTTCTTGCCTATAGGCGATGGAAGGCAAATCCCCTTTACGGTACGGAATTCACCCCCATCGCTTTTCTTGATCCTTAAAAGCAGGTTGTGAGCAAAATCCTCCTCATTTGATCTTTTTATAGATTTCCGGCGCTTCCGGCCCTTCGATGCTGAGGATGCCAACTGCGCCCCGGTCAATACGATAGATGGCGTGATCCACCAGGACGTAGCCCCCAGGAACCTCAACCTTGAACTCCACAAGGGAGGCACTTCCGGACGGAACCAGGGTCGTCTGGATATTCAAATCGGGATCACCGACTCCCGGCACTCCTCCTTCACGCCACACCCGGTCGAAAATTTCACCGATGATGTGGAATGAAGAGATCAGGTTTGGCCCGATGTTACCGAAATAGATTCGAACCGTCTCACCGACCTTGGCCGTCAAGGGAGTCCCGCTATTTGGCATAAGCGAACCGACCCGTCCGTTGAAGACAACATACTCGGGTCTCTCAGCCGCCCCTTTCTTGGACGAAAAAGCCTGAAAACCCGGATCTCCAATCTCCCCTTCTGTGTAAAACTCACTCTGCATCACATAGAATTCTCGATCCACCTTAGGGAGCCCCTCTTCCGGCTCGACAAGGACCAGTCCGTACAAGCCCATGGAGATGTGGGCCGGGACGGGCGGAGCCGCACAATGGTAGACGAACAGCCCGGGTTTCAGGGCTTTAAACCGGCTTACACTCTCATTGCCGGTGTCTGTCATCAGCACATTGGCACCCCCTCCGGGGCCAGTGACATAATGGAAATCCACGGTATGGGTGTTCTTATTATCCTTGTTGTTCTTGAGGTGCATCTCAACCGTGTCTCCCACTCGAAGCCTGATGAAAGGGCCCGGGACGCTGCCATTGAAGGTCCAAAACTCGTACTCGATCCCATCGGCCAGCTGTCCACGCTTTTCAATCGCCTCAAGCTCGACAACGACAACAGCTGGTTGATTACGCGTGATGGGCGGAGGTACCTGAGGGGCGAAGGTCAGCTTTGCCACCTCCGCTGCCTCAGAAGCCGCCGGTATGAAAGGCCCCATAATAAAAACGATCAGGGCCAAACCCGAAACTACACCTAAATGTCTAATTGTTCTCATCGTGCATTTCTCCTTTTTTTAAACTCTCATTTTTAGTAAGTGAACTCGATTACTGTCTTCCTTCCTGCCTTTACGGTCACCTCCTTTGTTTGACTCCCCAGTTTTGCATGCCAAACCTCCAGCTCGTATGTCCCTGGTGGGACCTCCCGGAGTTGGAATGAGCCATCATCGGTCGTGATAGCATAGTAGGGATGCTCCGCGACAACAATGTATCCTTTCATCCACCCGTGCAGGTCACACTTGACATCTATGATCTCAGGGAAAGTGACAGATAACGAGCTTTTTCTTTTCAGCCTGTTCAGGGTTATATTTATAGGTGGGTTCATTATTGACTTTGTATGGATGTTGTGGGGGATAGGATCGCTGCTTGCAAGCATAAGTTTCCCTGGAGAAGCTAACACAATGTGCGGCTCAAACATGCATTCTTTCTGACCCAGAACGGCCTCCGGGAAGTCAAAGTCCTTCCCTTTACCGATCTCTAAAATCATAACAAGGACGTTCTTGACCCCACCCTTTTTCCCTTCGATTTCGTAACTTTTCTGGACTTCGCCGCACACCTCCCGGTCCTGGCCGACCCCGATGATCTTCGGGGGAGGAGGGCTTCCGGAGAGCCTTACGCGCCCTTCTATCGTGCCTCCGTTCATGACTTCCGACACTTCATAAGCAAACGCTAATCCCAAAACGAACAAACAAAAAATCGCAACTAAGAAGGCGACGACCATTCTTTTTTTCATAATAGTTTTTCCTCCTTTATGATGACGGGAACACCCGCCTCTGTAAATCCCTTTTCTCCCAACCCATTGCACCCAGGATGCTTCACAGCCTCTAAGCGCAATCCTCCGCTGCATTGATCTCTTTTCAGACCTTCAGACAAGGAGTTTAAGAGAAATTTGTTTAAAATTTTTTAATTTGCTTTCTCTCAAAGCCCTTCCCCTCTAGGAGACGGACATTGCGAACATTGTTGATCGTCAAAAGCAAAAGACCGCAAAGCTTTCTCAGCATATACAACGGGCTCAATGCCGGATATCTCCACCTCTTTTTCAATAAACTCTTTTAACAATTTTACCGCCTTGTGATAGAGCCCGCCAGGTGACTTTTTCATAACCAGCGCTGAAAAGATCGGCACCCATTTGCCGAGATGCTCTTCCAAGAATTTTTTGGCGCTATCAATGCAGATCTCTTCAGCTTCCTTTTCATCTTTTGATGAGAAATAATCTAGTTTCAAGAGCAGAAAACTCATAAACTCGCACTCAGCGCTGATATGATCAAGTCTATCGTGAGCATCGGAAGCGATATCAATACCCCACGCCTTGTAAAACCCGGCAATGTCGGCCAGCCCCTGGGTCTGCTGGAATACATGCGATTCGCCATAAGCGGTTTCATAAGGCGGGCATTCGGCTGAAATTACGTGCCCAAAGGTCTGTACATATTCTTCACGCACTTCTTCATGACCTAGGGCTCGCAGCAACTCGATGATTTGATTAGCCTGTGTCACCAATTTCTCCCCAAGTCCGTTAAAGGCCTCAAAGATATCTTCATGAGAAAAGATTTGAAATGTTTCCCGGCGGGGGTATGAGAACAGACGCGCCAAGAATCCATAGACATTCGCTCTTTGAACCTCTTTCATCATTAATACCTCATCTCATTATTAAATAGAGTTAACTCTTTTAGCCTCCCGAATGATCATTGGTTCCTCAACATTAAGCCGAACAACCTCGTTTCCTTTTTGGTCATATCCAATGACAGTATCATCATATATTGACCACTTCTTTCCATTGACCGTAGTCTCATAGATTTTCTTTCCTTCTTTTATTTCATAACGGTAAATAATCTTTTGCTGGGCACGGAAGATCTGCAATACACCGAGAAGTTCTCGTGAAGGTGTGCTATATTTTTCAATTGCCTCGTCCACACCGGGTCCAAACATTTGCTGCAAATAGGCTCGCGGTACCCATCTTGGCGGAATGTAATAGCCATTGGGCTCAGTGCCAAACTGCGGATAGAGGGGAAGGGCCACCTTCGCTACCTTGACGAGGTAATAGAGCGGGTTGTATCGATCCTCTGCCCACTCTCCCTTCTCCTGATCAATCTTTACCAGTCCCTGCAGCCGGATCTTCCCCACGCAAGCCGTCATGCAGCGGGTTTCCATAGGTGCGTGGTCCGGGGAGATATGGGGATCTTTTCCCTCAATCCTTGGATAGCAGGCGATACACTTCTCAGAGATCCGCGTGGTCCCTCTAAACATCGGTTTTTTATAGGGGCATGCCTCAACACACTTTTTGTATCCCCTGCATCTTTTCTGATCGATCAGAACGATTCCGTCCTCTTCGCGTTTGTAGATCGCTTTTCTAGGACAAGCTGCAACACAAGCAGGGTAAGAACAATGATTGCAGAGTCTTTGGAGATAAAAAAACCAGGTTTTATGTTCCGGTAACATTACCGGTTCACTCCACTCGCCCTTGGCTCCTTTGTAGCCCGTCGCTGTGTCCTCATAGATGTTTGGATAACGCCACTCTTCATCGCCAGGGATATAGCCAAGAGCCTCTTGAGCCCCCTCCGGACCGTAGTGTTTGGTGGCTGCTTCAAATATCGTCTTTCCCTTGAAGACTCCATAAGGGCGATTTATCCCGTCCTTTTTGGTAACGTCCCAGACCTGCCCGCCAGGATTTGCCTTTTCCAAAAGTTGAAGGGTCTTTACATCCCAGAACTGGGGGTACCCGCCGTATGGTTTTGTCTCCACGTTGTTCCACCACATGAATTCTTGCCCCTTCGAGAACGTCCATGTCGATCTGCATGCCATGGTGCAGGTCTGGCAGGCGATACAGCGATTGATGTTGAAAACGAAGGCAAACTGCCTCTTGGGGCGTCTCGCTTCGTAGGTATATTCCATTTTTCGCGCTAACTGCCAGTTATATACTAGAGATCTGGTCATTGCGTCCTCCTGTTAAAATTTTACCTATCCCAAATTTCAACTTTTTACTCTTACGATTTCGCCTTGAAGATATTTATCCATAAACTCGCCTATGCCTCCTTCACCTTCACCAGGTCCCCTTGGAGGTAGCGCTCGGTTATGTCAGATTCGTTCCCCGGTGTGAACCCCGTCTTCGCGGGCGCCCAAACCCCACGGCCATCCATGCCGCCATCCTCGGCCTTCGTGATCTTAATCAACGTCTCCTTGGGCACCGAATTGATCGCGTGGTTATCGGCCTCGAAGCCGAAGGTGAACGCCATCGCAGCCTTCTTTTTGTGGAAGAGATGATCGGTTTGGTGCATGGGCATAAGCCAGGAGATAGTGACACTCTGCTGAGAGCCGTAGCGGAAGTTGGCCTGGTAGCCCGTGGGGGAAAGAGCCCTGCCGTCGGGTCTCGTCTCATGCGCCATGACCGTCCGCTCCGTGGCGATGAAAGCGGCGTGCTTCATCATAGTGAAGTAGTACGGGTATGCGGGATTGTACTTGACTCTGAGCATCAGGCGGCTGACCTTGTAAAAAGAGTCTGAAGGCTTGTAACCCCGGTAGGGACGGTTATTGGGATCCGCATCCACATAGACATAATCCCCGTCCTTCAAGCCCAGATCCTTGGCCGCCTGAGGGTTGATATGGATCTGCCAGTCGTTCACGCCGGGTTGCCTCTTTTCCGTACGGTAGGGATCGCCAAAGTTCGAGTTCCAAATCCAGTTCCAGTCGGTGACCACCCACCCGGAGTGCACGCTGTGCCGGCTCTTGGGCGTCGAGCACCAGAACCGAAAACCCTGCTTCCACAGAGGATTCTTGGTCTTCTTCACTTCTGACCAGGGGAGCTTGTTGTTCGCCACATGCCTCGCTTCCCAGTCCAGCCCGTCCTTTTGTTCGAGCATCTTCCGAGTGAAACCGTAGTTATCGGGCCTGATGAGCGGGTTGGAACTCACGATGACATTGGGAAGATACTGAGTGGCCTCCGGTCCCTCGCGGTGGACAATGAAATTCTCGCCGTGTGTGATCGCTTCAGGGATGTCGCAGTATGCATTGAGCCTTCCGGTGTCCGTGTAAAAAGGAATGCTCTCGCCTACCTGCTCCCAGAAGGGTATGCGGGGGTAGGTCCTGAAGAGCATCAAGCAGGCGCCGGGTTCCCCGTACTTGCCCTCAAGGATATCCTTCACCTTGTAGCCTCGGCCGGTTGTGCTTCCGCCGATCAGGCGCTGGATGTAAACCTCTGTATTCCTTTCGAGGGCGAACTTCCAGTAGTCCTTGAAGCGTCGCTCTCCTGTCAACTCCGCAAGCTTCTCGGCCACACCTGTCATGATCAATGTATCGTCGCGTGTATCGTAGACCGGCTTGATCCCTCCCTTCCATATCTGGAGAAAGGGGTTGGAGCAGGAGGAAGTAACCTCCTGAGTCTCGAACTCCATCCAGGAGTTAGCGGGTAGGACCACGTCGGCGTACTCGGCGCTCGCTGTCATTTCGATATCCTGGGTGACGATCATGTCGATCTTGGGGTTCGTCCTTTTGATGAGTTGGTAGGCCCACTTCGCGTTGTTGATGAGGTTCACGTTGGTGAACCACATCGACTTGGTCGGTGTAGGCAGATGGCTCTTACCGGTGAACACCTTGCGGCCGTATTTTGGCGTGTTGACGATCAGCGGTCTTTCCCCGTGTGCCCAGTAGCCGACCTCCTCCCCCCTAGCGTAGGCCTTCACCGGTATCTCTTTCGCATCGGCTGTGGCATCCAGGTTAGGGTTGAAGGGATCTTCTGCGACCCAGCCCTTGAAACCGGGACCGCTCCACTTGGAGGCTTGGAAATTACCTGCCTTGTAGTTGCCGGCCCACGTGTGGGCGCCGGAGCCTGGAAAACCAATGCTTCCCACCAGCATCAAGGGCAGGTAGGTAGCACGGTTGTGGAGGGTCGCGTGGAAGTAGTGGTTGATTCCCTCTCCGTAATGGATGGAGATGGGGTAAGCATCGCGGGGCTTCCCCTTAAAGTCCGGATCCCAGAACCTGCGGCCGAAATCCTTGGTTAGCTGCTCCAGCAGGTGCGGGGGGGCGGATGTGATCTCGGAAACGGTCTCCAGGTCATAGTCCCGGAGGTGGACTTTGTACATTTCCCAAAGGGTCTGGACCTCCACCTCTGAGCCGTCCGCCAGTTTCACATTGCCCTTCCATTCAAGTTCAGCGTCGATCCCTTTGTCCGCAAGCCATTTTCCCACATCATCGCGGGTGATGGCTTTGAGGGAACCACTTTTTTTGTCGAAAACGACGAAATCTCCCAGCTTTTCGTACTGATCTTGCTCGAGTCCCTGGATGGTGAAGGAAGGTCCATCCTTGGAGAGCCCAGGCTTGTAGCCCTCGAAGACCTCGTGGGCATGGAGGCGCTTGAGGCTATCAGTCCGAACCAGGAGCGGGAAATCAGTGAATTCCTTGACAAAGTCGTAATCTACCCACCCTTTCTCAATCAGGGACCCTGTCACGTACAGGAAGATGGAAGTATCTGAGAGCCCGGGTCGCACCGGGATCCAGTAATCGGACTTGGTGGCCGGCGGGTTGTACTCGGGTGCAATGACGGCGATGCGGCCTCCCCGCTCCATCATCTCGATGAACCAGTGGGATTCCGGCATCTTGTTTTCGACCATGTTCTTGCCGACATGAACGGTGAACTTGGAGTTTCGATAATCGTTGAGATCCATGTCGGAGGTCTGGAGGCCATGGACAAAGGGATGGCCAGGGGCCTGGTCGCCATGCCAAGTATAGTTGGAGAAGTTCCGGCCGGCCAGAGCGTCTTCCGGCCCCACGCCCCGGACATGCGCATCCACAAGGGCCATCATGTTGGAGAAGCGATAGAGACCGTACTTGCCGATGACTCCCAGAAGACCCATTCCCCCGCGGAACTTCATCGTCCGTGTCCCGGCGCCCCCCCAGTACTCCAGCATCTCAGGTGGGTACCCGTCCTTGACCAACCGACGCTTACCCTCCGTACCGCTATAGGTCCTGGCTACGGCGATGAGGCCATTGGCCAGGTAAGTGTTGACTTCGTCCCAGGAGGCCCGTATGAGCTCATCGGTTCCCCGACTGTCGAACTTGTACTTTGTCCGGTTCTCCGGATTGTCACTCAATGAGGGAAAACCATCGTCGGCCCAATGCTTCCATCCCTTTCGGATCAAGGGGTACTTCAGTCGATAAGAGCCATAGACTCTTCGGTGGAAGGTAAACCCCTTAAGACACATCCTGGGATTCCAATGGGCGGTGGCGTGGTTGCCGGAGAGGTCCTTAATTTTTTGGATGTCATAGTTCTGCTCGAGGCGCATCACCACCCCGTTCCTCACGAAGGCTCGTACCCGGCAGGCATGGGTGTCGTTTGGGGAACAGACATAAGTGAAACTCCGGTCATATCGATACTGGTCGCGATAAATTTTTTCCCAATCCCGATAGGGATAATGTGTGAGCGGATTTTCTACCTCCTTAAAAAAGGTAAAGGGAAAGATCTGTTTGGGCACGAAAAGCAGTCCCGCGCTCGCCGCTCCCGACTTCAAAAATTTGCGTCTTGATATTTTCATAATCGCCTCCCAAAAAATTTATTTACAATCGATATTATGAAAACCGAAGGGTCTTGCCCTAATTGAAATATTGGAAGTACTTTAATTTGACCATGGGTGACCTCATTAGGTCAATTATCAACGATACTGACTTGATATTATGGAAAATCCACAGGTTCTACTCCTTGTATGGCGGGTGCAGCCTCCAACATTGCCTTCTCTGTACCTTTCCCCTTCAGAGTCATTTAGAGCATGGGGCAGCTCCCACAAACACTGGATAGCAACCCTGCAGTTGCAACTGCAATTGCCGCAGAAAACAAGATACGATCATTAAATTTAA
>CEPS01008230.1_pt1 | contig 21143 bp, 16 predicted proteins | sample 530401 | NCBI WGS metagenome assembly CEPS01 (sample SAMEA2620035, study PRJEB7988) | marine metagenome | biome: marine biome (ENVO:00000447); feature: mesopelagic zone (ENVO:00000213) & marine oxygen minimum zone (ENVO:01000065); material: "saline water (ENVO:00002010), including plankton... | reverse complement strand
CCAGTTACCGCCTGTTGTCGTCTACTTTAATATTACTAACGCATCTAATTTTGATATAACAGGAGATGCTGCAGGGATAGAACTGGGTACAGGAGAGGGTGTGTCAAGGGCACAAGGTGTAACATTATATGCATTCGCTAACTTTACTGATAATTTGACGCAGGTATTGCAGGGAGCATTGCAGGCTTATAATGAGAGCAGTTCAAGTTGGGTAACTGTAAGTCAATCTCCTTCAAATTATAGAGCATCTCGCAATTCAAGCTGGATTAACCTATCTTTTACTCCACCAATTGGGCATAATATATATGAAGGTGATAATGTGTCGTTTAGGGTTGTGGCTAATGATACAGTAGGCAATATAAATACTACTTTAACAATTCAAAACATTACAATCCAGATTAATGATACTACAAAGCCGACTTTAAGCGTTACTCTTGGACAGAGGGATGTAAATGGCACAAATACAACAGATACAACACCTACAATAGTGTGGAATGTTACTGAGGGAAATAATATTAATTATCTTGCGATGCAAGTTGATGGTAGTGCTGATGATAATTGTAATTTAAGGAAAAATTTCACAACAATTGCAACGGCTAATGCTAATAAGAATGGTGGCTTAACTGTATTAGATACTGGTGGTTGTTCAGCTTTAACTAATGGAACCCATACTGTTAGATTAACAACAGAAGATTCATGGGGTAATTCTGAATTATACATACATAGTTTTGTTGTTCAAACAGGAGAAGGAATGAGTCTTACTGTAGGCGCGATAACTACAAGAAGCGGAGGAGTAACCGGGGGGGCTGCAATTAATCAGTCTAATATAACTCCTTATCATAGACTATCATTTAACGTAACTTTGGATGGAGGAGTAAGCACATTAAAGAACATGACATGGACATCATCCTGTGATACATCCACAAACATTTATACAAATGCTACTGAAACTTCTCCATTTAATTTCAGTGGCTGCAAAGGTACAGAAGCAAACCAAACAGTAACTGTTACTGCGTATGATCATGTAGACAATTCAATTACTAAACAATTCCAGTTTGCAGTTGATGATTATGCGCCAACCTTAACTGTTCATAGCCCTGTTGATGGAGCAAGGTATTCAGACCTTACACAGATAAATATTTCTGCATTTGATAGTATGAGCAGAATTGATAGTGCTGGGTTTTACTTGGATGGCAGCAATACTCTAAACAGTAGTCTAAATGGAACTGCAATTGGTGCATTTTTAGCAACATACCAAGGAGAAAATGTCTCTTTTATAAGTGTGAATGCCAACTTTACTCCTGGAACCCATACAATTAAAATATGGGCTAATGATACATTAGGAAATGAAAGAAACAGCAGTGTAATAACATTTGTTCAGACTGGGCCAATAAAAGCTGGCGAAATAAATAATAGCATTGCTAGTTATTTAAGGACACTGAATAGTGTTCCAGTAAATGTTACTATTAGAAAAAAGGATGTTGGAGGAGGTTACGGACTAGCAAATACAACAGATATTGACAATACTTTTGAAATATTTATAAATCTAAATTCATCTACTGATTTAGACAGCATTAATGTAACAATAACAGAACTGAATGGCTCTGCTGCTAATTGGGATAAGATAAACTTCTCTATTTTAATAGATGATGCTGGGATTATTGCAGGAATTGAGAATAACATTACAGCTGACCTCTTTGATTTTGTATACTTTAATTCAAGCTTAGATGAATTTATTAATGATACAAATAGTTATTTCGGCAAGGTTCTATTGCCATTTAACATATCTGGAGCTAATCGCCTAGCACAAGAAATATGGTGGTTCTCAAATTCAGATGACTTAACTGATAGGACTAATGTAAGTAAATGTACTGCTGACTTTAGTCGAACAACAACAACTCCATGCTGGAATAATACTGGTGGTGGCAAAACATTACTATTCGTGCCTCACTTCTCTGCTGCTGGCGGTGGTAATGATTCAAGAGCGCCAACTGTAGCAATAAATACTCCTGCAACACCACAAGGAGTAAGCGGGTTTGTTCCGAATGTGACTGTAAGCTCTGATGCTACAAGTTGTAAATACATACTGAACTTGACAGATACAACTAAAAGCTCAGCTACAAGCAATGTATCAAGTGCAGCAACTCCTATTACATTAGGAAATGATAAGGTTTGTACTTGGGACGAGGTTAGGTTTAAGGATGGTGCTTATAATATAACTTATAATGTAACAGATGCATCAGGCAATATTAATGAAACAAACATGACTTTTGAAATGTCAGATGGCACAGCATCAAACACTCCTGGACCAACTGCAAGCAGTGTAAGCTCAAGCGGAGCAACTATTACTGTAAGCAATGTTAATGAATCAGTGAATGCAACTGTAATTCCAACTAATGGAAGTTCATTTACAAATGGGATGCAAACAGACTTCAGCCAATCGCAGTCTGTGACTTTAACTGGTTTAAGTTCCGGCACAACATATTATTACAATATTAGTTTATATGACTTTAATGGTAATCTTGCTAAGAATGGTACATTCCAATTCACAACAAGCCCTGCAGCTGATGAAGATGAAGAAGAAGAAGAATCAGCAGCAGGAACTGGTACAGGTGGCGGAGGAGCTGCAGCAGTAAGCACGGTTTCAGATTCAAAAGCACAGGTCTGGAATTCAGTACCTGCTGGCTCATCTTTCAGCTTAGATGTTGATAAGTCAACAGTAGGAATAACCAAAGTTACTGTTGATAATATTAAATCCGAGTTGAGCGATGTAGAAATCGAGGTTCAAGCCTTAACTAAAAAGCCGGTTTCAGCAGCTGCAGCTGCAAAAGTATTCCAGTATTTAAGAATCAATAAGAAGAATATTGTGGATAGTGATGCAGAAACCTTAAAAATAAGCTTCAGAGTTACAAAATCATGGCTTGATGACAGTAATCTTGCATCCAATGATATCTCTTTATACAGGTATAATGATAACAAGTGGAACAGGCTTGCTGTAAAGGTCACTGGAACTGACGATACATATGTCAATTACGAAGCAGAGACACCTGGATTCAGCTACTTTGCAATTGGAAGTAAGACTGCTGCAAGTGCAGAATTACAGGCCATACTTGATATGATTGACAGCTTCTATGCAACAGGAAGCCCGTCATTGATTGAAATACTCGATGCAATAGACGCTTATTATTCAGCAGGTGGTGCATAAAAATGAAAAAATTAATTGTATTGTTAGTTATGTCATTATTGGCTTTAAGCGCAGTTTTTGCAGCAAGTGTTGGTAGAGATATGCCTGCAAGAGTTGATCCAGGTGCAGAGGTCAGCATAACATTGACCCTTAATGGCGCACCAGCAGGAGAAGGTGTAGCTATTGAAGATACCATTCCAAATACAATCAGCCTAAAATCATGGGAAATCTCTGGCTCTGAAGAAGCAAAAGATGATGTAAGCTATGCAACTAAGGCAAGCCAAAAAGAGGGCTTTGACAGGCATAGCTGGGCATTTACTGCAAGTTCAGGATCACCAAGCATAACCTATAAGATTGATGCGCCTAGTGCTGAAGGAAGCCATGAATTTGAAACAAGGTGGATTACTAGCGAAGGCTTTAGTAAAAGTTCTGCAACTTTAAATGTCAGGACAGTAACCTGCGGAGATGGCATCTGTGAAGAAAATGAGAATAGCGATAATTGTGAAGCTGATTGTCCAAGAGCAGAAGCTCCTGCACCAACACCAGTAGAAGAGCCAAAACCAGTAGAAGCGCCAGGAAAATCTCCAACAGCATGGATTATAGCAGCAATAGTTGTGATAATAGGAATTGCGCTGATAGTGATGTATCAGAAGAAGAAACAGCAGGTTTAAATTTTTCTTTTCTTTAGGTTTATTTTTTTATTTATCTTAAATAGGGATATAGACAATTAAAGATTCAAATGAATTTCTTACTGAACTAGTAAAATAAAAATTTAGAATAATTATGGAACTTGATGTTTAAATTGCTTTATTATTCACTGTTTCTGGCCCAATAAAAGCCGAATAAGCCATGATTATCGTATATAATTGATAGTTTATGATAATTTCCAAAATAAGAACTATAGAAAAAATAAAAGAGTTTTATTCAACTCTTCCTGTTATTGAACCTTGCACTTTATGCGATAATCCTGAGTCTGCATTTGTGTAGGATACATTAACGTCGGCGCTGAATTTTGAGCCTGCTGTATTGGTGCAAGATCCAGATGTGAATGTTGATTGCGCGCCGTTTGATAAGCCTGCGCTTGCAGATGTTCCACAACCGGTTACTGCAACAGTAACTGAAGTTGCATCAAATCCAAGGCCATTCCTCAACACTACATCTACTGCACCTGTTCCTACTTTAAAATCCATACACGCAATTCCTGCAGGTAATGTACATTTGCTTGGCAGAAACTTATCCGGGCTTAAAACACCGAAATATGCTAATGCGCCAATAGCAACTAAAACTACTAAAATTGCCCAACCATAGGTCATTAAGAATTCCATGGCTGCTTGAGATTTTTTAAACATTTTACTCATATCGCTTTTTTAATAATTTTAATTTTTATTCTATCTTTGTATTTATTACACCGTATGCGGTTTTATTAAGACCAGTACGCTTTTCCATGTATTTTATAGTAACATCACCCTTAAATGTATCTTTTACATCTCCATTATTGCATCCGGTTATAACAAAAAGGTCTTCGTCTTCACTTGTCATGGATGTATTGAAACTAGCTTGACAGCCACCTATCTGGATGGTGTCTATAACTATACTCTTCCCATATCCATTTGAAAATACTATTGTTGATTGAGTAGATTCAACTTTACTGCTTATGCATGTGAAGCCTGTCTCAATTAGACATTTCTCAGGCAGAAATTTTTCAGGGCTTAAAACACCGAAATATGCTAATGCTGCAATTGCAGCGAGAACGACTAGAATAGCCCAACCATAGGTCATTAAGAATTCCATGGCTGCTTGAGATTTTTTATGCCTGATTGGGTTAAGTTTCATTATTCACACCTCTTATTTTTATTATAATCTAGTATTTTAGTTCTGATTCTATTAATCAATGGAAATTAATACAATAGCTAGTATTTAAATGTTATGTTTTTGTATACTGATATACAGTTATAGTGTAATATATATATTATAGTCCATACTTAGTAGTAATTTTTGGGCAATTAAATGATAGTGTAACTCTTGATAATTAAAAAAAGTTTCCTAATAATTTTCCCAAAACCACATCTGCAATCAAAAATAGTGTTACTGATGTTATTATGAATATTGGTATGTACTTTAATCCAGATTTTGCATTGCCTTTTTTTATTGTGGCAATGATTACTGCTGAGAAAAATGAGGTAACTATTAAAGATACCATTGCAAATATTTTGAAATCACTATATTCTATACCGCTGCCTGAAAAAGACAATCCAAATCCAGCGCCTGAAGCACCATTATCCAACACTGATCCAAAACTGCCTATAACCTGTATTAAAGTGCCTGAAAGCGCAAAGAGAACAGGGGCTGCAAGTATTGCTGCAAAGGTTATGAATATAACATAAGTTGTTACATTTGCTGCCATTTCGCGCTTCATTATCTTGGTTTCCTGTATGTTTAGCGCAATTTTATTCAACAAGTCTCCAATTTCACCTCCTGCTTCTATTCCTTCTATTAGCAAGCTAATGGACCTTTTCAACAAAGCAGAACCGTATTTGTCAGCAAACTTTTGTAATGCCTCCTCTAAGTCTTCTCCTCCCATTGTTTCCTTTGCCACTATCTCTATTTCTTTTGCTAAAACTCCAAATCTAGGTCTAACAGCATACCATAATGCACGGTCTATTGTCATGCCTGCCTTGATATTGGATGCTGTTAACTGCAGGAAATCTGGAAGGACATCTTCAATGCCAATTTTTCTTTTGAAAATCTTTAAATCAATAACAAGATAAAACAGAACCCATAATACAAAAAGCAGCATAATGAAAACAAAAATCCATAAGGTGGCTATAGATAGTAATATTGTCGGCCATGTAATCCCAAAGGTAGTAGAAAAATGATATATCAGGAAAGCTGAGATAATTAAATTTATGAAAACACATATGTTGAAAAGTTTTTTTGACACTAATTCCGGAGCAATGCTTAAACCTGCCTTTTCAACATAAAGCATTAAGTTATGCCTTCTTTTCTGCACACTTGCTCTTTTTTTTTCCTGTTTTTTTATTTCCTTCTTGAAGTGCTCAATTTTTCCTTCTTTTTTATGCTTCTTTTTGAAAAAAGGAAAAATATTAAATTTAGGCTTGGGTTTATCTGCCTGATTTGCAGTTTCTTCCTGATTTGCAGTTTCTTCCTGTTTTTTCTTCAGAAATTCCTTAAGGTTAGGCATATGTAGTTTAGGCATTTTCAAAATTCAATTGCTGGTCGTGAGAATTTTATTACGGAAAGAAACATAAACTGAACAAAACCCAGTAAGAATGCTATAAATATAAGTGCGGTCAGGCCAAGCTCAAATTGTACAAATGAGGAGAAGACAACTATCATCGTTACACCTAAAGACGGCAGGATAACAGCTATTATCATGTAAAACATTGCCAATGGGTTTAATTTTTTGCTGTACTTGTCTACTTCTATTGTCTGTTCCCTTGCAATCTGCTCAAGAACTGATATAAGAGATTGAGCAACATCGGAGCCTGTTCTTATAGAGTTAAGGATCTGCCATAATATCCTCCTGAAATTATCTGAAGGAATATACTCTACTGCTTCTGTCAATGCATCCTGCATGCTTGTGCCTAAATCCACTTTGTTGTTTATTTCCTTGAAATACTGGCCAATGACCTCATAATTTTTGGATATGTTGGCAAAGGCATTGTATAATGGGACTCCTGATTCAAGCTCTATTACCAGATATCTGCCTGCAAATACAATTTCCCTGCTTATCTCTTTCTCTTTTTTTGATATTTTAACGTCGGGAAATCTCAGCAGATAGCTAAAAAGCATAAAAAAGATGATTGGAATGAATATGACCATTATGCCCTTAAGCACATCAAATTTTGCAAGTATCAATACAAAAAAAAATGCAATCCCTGTTGTCATATAAAAAGCAGACAAAAAAGTTCTCTTGATAAACTCTTCAGACCTGTAATTCATGCCTGCTTTCTTGAGCTTAAACTTCAGCTTTGGAAAGTTTCTTGCTATTATTTGGAATAAGATATTTGTCATTTTCTAATTAAAGGCTTATTTTTTTTGACAAAACCCATTAGGTAATCGGGCTGCGTGTAGTATTCTGCCATTACTTTTCCTACAGTATCCACTGTGTTTATGTTTTGCTTGACCAGCCACTTAAGAACCGATTCTTTTTCTTTTAATGACTTTACCATTTCCTTTTTTGAAAATCCTGTAAAGGTCTCAATTGTATTAAACAAAGATTTTGACCTGTTTATCTTATTTAATTTTCCTGACTTTATGTCTAATTGTATCAAAGTGTTTGTTTCGGAATTAGGCAAAATTTCAGATATCTGGAATGTCTTTCTAATTCCACTTCGCCTGTTACGGTACTGGACGATGATCATAGAGATAGCTGGCAGCATTGTTTTTGGTATCTCGATTGGGGGGTTTGTAAGCCTGGTTATTGTTTCATTAGTGTCATTAGCGTGCAGAGTGGCATATACGGAATGGCCTGTATGAATTGCTTCAAAAAGAACTTCTGCCTCTCTTTTTCTTCTTATCTCACCAAATATTATGCGGTCAGGCCTCATTCTTAATGAGTTTACAAGCAAATCAAGCATTGAAATTTCTCCCTTGCCTTCGGGGTTTGGAAGCCTTGTTATCATAGGGATCCAGTGCAGAAATTTAGGAAGTTGAATCTCTCGGGTATCTTCTATGCTTATTATTCTTTGGTTCGGGGGAAAGAAATTTGCGACAACATTCAGCATAGAGGTTTTCCCGGTAGCTGTTCCTCCTGCTATCAATGCAGCCAATTCATACTGGACGCCTAGCCATATCAAGGCTGCTGATCCTGTGGATATTGTCTCTGATTTTATGAAATCTGTTATTGTCCATGGCTTTGCGGCAAACTTTCTTAGGGTGATTGTATTGCCTCTTACAGATATCGGCTCTAAAGTAGCATTCACCCTGTCTCCCCTTGCAAGGTGAGCATCCATTAAAGGCTCAAGCACTGTTATCTGCCTTCCAACCCTTCTTCCTATCATGGCAGCGTAATGCCTGATCTGCTCTTCATTGGGCAGAGTTATGGATGTTTTCAGCCATCCATGCTTTATATGATAAACCCAGACCGGGTCCTGGGCACAGTTTATTGCAATCTCCTCAAGTTCATTATCATCCATAAGAATCTCAATTGAGCCCATGCCCAGGCTTTTCTGTATTAAATATGACTTTAGGAAATTAATCACCTTTTCATTTGCGTCGGGAAAATGCTTATTGAGCAGGGTCCCTATAGCCTGGCCGAATTTTTTTTCTATGATTCCTGTATCTTTCATGCTTAATATGTCTACCATTCCCAAACTTACCTGTGCAGTGAGTTCTTCCCTTATTTTCTCCAGAACAATCTCTGTGTTTTTGCTTATGCCTGCTATAGAAACATCATATATCGGGACAAATTCCCCTTTTTTTACGTATATCTTTATTGTTATTGGTATATTTCCGGAATCGAAATTATAAGTAGAAATGATTTTGATGCCATGAGGAGTTTTCTTATTAGTTGATTTGGATTTATGTGAATGCGAAGTATGATGCTTTTTACTACTTATTTTATGCCTTGATTTTCTTTTCAAGATACCACCTCTTTTTTTGATTTATGTGACAATAATTTAAATATAATTGGTTTGATTTTGAAATTAATATTTTTTATTGTTATTTTTTATTGTTATTTTTTATTTTCCTTGTTAGCAACAATTTTACCCGCCCACATCAGCGGCTATCTATTTCGCTGTAGTTGCTTAATATTATTTTATTTTTATTTAAAAAATGTATTTAATTTCTTTACTTCTTTTTCAAAAAATTTCTTTTTGGTGTCAACTTCCTTGAATTTTTTTTCTATATTGACTATCTGGTCCCCTATGTTTGCGTTTTTTGAGCTTAGCTCAAATGATTTTGCTTTTCTTATCAAAGCGATTAATTCCTTTTGCAGCACATTCCTGTCCTTGTTCATCCTTTCAATAAGGTTCATGATACCCATCCTTTTTTTGAAAAGCTCCTTTATTTTCTTAGATGCTTTTTTTACGCCTTTCAGCTTTTTTTCTTTCTCTGCTATCTTCTCTATCACTCTATTCTGCAATTCCTTTATCTTTTTTGTCTGCTCTTTGCTCTCTGCTATCAAATGCTCTATTACTCCTTTTTCACTCTCAACCCTTATTTTCATGGTTTTTGCCATAATATCGAGCTTTTGGATATGGCTTTCAGAGATTTGGACATTTTCCTCTTCTTGCTTGACTCTGGATTCCACTTGCTCTATAATGGCCTTAAGCTTATTAATCCTGCTTTTGATAATTTTCTCGCTTTCTTCAAGTGAATGCACTTCATTCTTTTCGCTATTCAAATCATGCTCTTCTTTTTTGATTTCTGACAGTATATACTGGTATTTTTTTCTCTCCCTTAAAACCCGTCTTGTCATCTCTTCAATTTTATACATTGCACTGGTTCTTTGATTCTCAATCTGCTTATCCATGCCTATTTTCAATTGCTCATACTTATCGAGCTCTTCAAGTTCATTCTTAACGCTTCCCATATCAAATCCAAGCTCTTTTTTGATTTTGTCAAACTCATCCTTTATTTTTTTCAGCTTTTCAGCTTCCTTATCAAGAAAGATTAGTGAAATCTCTGCTTTTCTTACAAAAATGTCTTTTTTGCCGGAAAATTCCTTTGCCTTTTCCTGCACATCTTTTTTTGCGAGCTTTCTTGCGATTAAAAACGGCTTTGTAAACTTGTATTCAATATTTATGATGCCCTCTTCTTCAAGAAAATCCGCCCATTCCATGACGACTGTCGAGCTTACACCAAGCTCCTTCGCAGCATCGTAAGAAGCAATTTTTCCTTTTGCGTTGATTAAACTAACCAGCTTATCAACACCAGTTTCTATAACGGAGTTCTTTAATCCCATTTTAATAATTTATTAGATAATTGATTTAAAAATGTTTCTATCAAAATGTGTGTATCTATCAAAGTTCATTCTGCAATTTTTTACTCCCAAACTCTAACCTCTACAATAGCAGGGCCCCATAAGCTGGGAACCTTTGATATTGTTAAAGTCTCTATATTGAAGTTTCCCTCGCTTATTTTTAAATCTAAAAGCCCGTCTTTATCAACATCAAGATTCTCAAATAAATTATAAATTACTATATCCATCGCATCGTCTTGCTCATAAGTTGCATTTTCATAATAACAAATATCATTTTTACTGTAAGTAGTTGGTATTGTTATTGAATCGGTAGTGCTATCTTCATATCTTACATTCCAGTTGCATCCTTCTGACTTTGCAACAACTGCAGAAAAGTCTGAAAATGCATTTATCAGTAAAGTGTAAATTGCCCTGTCGTCTAAAGAGCCTCCAGTATTGTTAGTTGGAGAAATTCCAGTACTTATTATTAAGTTATTAGTCCCAGTATTTAAATTTTCAACTGGAATATTAACAATATAAGGATCTCCCAAAACACTATAATCATCATTATAGTCAGTCAACTTATAAACTTGATCATTATTAACAACAAAGTTATCTGTCCATTTATCTCCAGAATAAGAAGTTACTTTTGCATCAAATATAGTGGTTTTTTCTGGAATAGTTAATATTCCTGTAGTAATATTATTTCCAAATCTATCTGTCTCAAAACTTAATGGTATTTTGCCGAATACTAAACTAGAGACTTCAGAATAATTGAGTTGTATATATGAAGTAGGGTTAAGATGCGATGTAAGAGTTACAGAAGGTTGTTGTGTTTCATAAGTTAATTCAATAATCTCCCCAGCAATTTCTTTGTAAACTTCTTCAAGTTCAGATGTGTCTGTAGCATCATTATAAGTTCCACCTCCGCATGCCATAGCTTGCAATGCTGCTGCATCAACATCAGCTCCAAAACCTATAGTAAAAACACTTATTCCCTGGCCACATGCATCTTGTGCTGCCTGAATTGCATCTTGTTTTGCATTTCCAGTTCCTTGCTCTGCGCATATGTGATTTGCTTCTCCATCACTCATTACAACTAAACTTTTGTTTCTTGCAACACTACTCTGCTCGTTTAATATCTCTACTGCCTTATTTATGCCACAACAAGTACAAGTACCCCACCATGTTTCTGTAGTGTCTATCACATTTTTCATTGTAATTAAATCTATTGTTAAATCATTAGTTCTGGCAATGCTATCAGGAAAAGGAACAATGCAATTTGGATTGGCCCAATTCCAACCACAATTATTAGGATATTCACAAACATAACAACTCCAAAACCAATGACAACCCCCATAATAATTTGTATAATCTACTAAACCAATTTTATTTCCACTTATATTCAATATTATGTCTGCAAAAATATTGCTAGCATCTTTATACACATCAACTTTTCTCTCACATGTTATTGTATCAACCCATCTTTCACCTCTAAGATGTAATGTGTCATCCCACCAATCTGTACAATTAAGATACGAACCTGCATCACCACTAGTACAGAATTGCATACTTCCGCTAACATCAGTAACAAGCATTACATCAGCATTCCCCTTTGAACTTACATTTACAATTCCAAGTCTTACTGGAAGTGCTTTTTTACTTAAATCAGAATAAGAAATACCGTCTGCTGCAAATATATCAGCTAAAGTTGAGTTGTCAAGAAAAGCAGTAGTTGAGCCATTAGTATTATTATTGTAAACAGTTGTATTTCCAATTTTCATAAATGTTGTATAGTTGCTAAAGAAATCCAAATAGATTTCCATATTTTCCAGATTTCCTGCAGAATATACCGAACCATAATAATTGATAAAACCATTTATACCAGGTAACCAATATCTTTTATTATCATTCTCTAGCGTATCATTAATTTCAGAAGTTGTGTATCTCACCTTTAAAAAACCTCCTGCAATAAACGGATTCAGTCCAGTAAAATTTATTGTAAAAAAGTTTATCCCATTTTTGAAATTTTCATAATAATCTTCATCAATTGAAAACTTATCTGCGAGCATAGCGCCGCCACCAGCAGAGCCCTTTGTATAGCTTCCAGAATCGAAACCGTTAATATATAAATCAAAATTCCCTCCCGGTTCAGCCTCTAAAGTGGCGTTGATTATATCAATTACATCATTTGGAAGGACAATCCTTTTTATTAAATTGCCTTCTCCCTCAAATCCTCCAAAATAAGTATATGCATTTGTCGTTTTGCTTTTTATTCCAGTCAATCCAGCCTTGGATGCAAACCCTTCAATTGGTTTGTCCTTTTCTATTCCGCTTATTATCTTTCTGGAGGATATAAGATTCCTTGTTATACTTTTATTTCTTGAATATATCTCATCTCCATCTACATACACTCCAAGCCCAAAGCGTCCAGGTATTAAAGAATTGGTTATGCTCTTAGTAAAGTTTTTTGCCAAATCAATTTGATCTTCTGCCCAAAATTCTCCAATTTGCTCCAAGATTGTGCTGTTTAGCCTAGTTATTTTTCCTTCTTGAATTAAGGTTTTTACATAATCGTTATCCAGCTCACTTACTTTGATGTTTGTAAAAACCCTTACTATATCTTGAGACATAAAGCTTACATGGACTTTAGGAGACTGAGATATATAAGATGTTGATACTAGAATTAAAATAATAAAGAATATACCAGCAGCTAAAATTGAATCTATTGTGAAAAATATTCCTCTTTTTTTATGCATTTTTTTATATAGTTATATTCTGAACTTTGTAAATTTCTAAATGGCCATTATCAAGCTTAAACCATTCTGGTGTGTTATTAATCCTGTAGTTTGATGTGCTTTGAGTGCCAAAATAAATATAATCAACTGCACTTCTGTCCTTTATTGCAAGGCCTTGTTCTTGGAATTCTTCAAGATTAACAAGGCTTTCTATTCCGGTGGATGAATTTGATAATATTCCCTGCAGCCTCATCAAAAAATTAGGAGAGGTGTTTGATTCTATGTAATATGAGTTGTTGATAAATTCCAACAGATTGCTTACATCCCCTTCATCAGTAAAATCTGTTATCGGGCTTTTAGTTATTGCGCTTATCACCCTTCCCTGGCTGTTTAATGTATAAAGAGGATCTTCAAAACTTTCTGTGCTTATTTCTGCTGCCATGCTCTTGTTTCTTTTCCATGAGGATGTGTTTTTTTCGTCTCTCACTTCAAGGCTTAAGTTAGCATTTACTAGAACAGACCATGCATCTTCCTGGGTTATACTGACGCTGAGTATTGTAAAATTTACAGTGATGCCTACCTTATTGGCCTGTGCTTCTATTTTCTCAGACCAGTCAGTAAAAGTGCTGTCTTTCATAAGACTCAATTCCTCATTATTTAATGTTCCCTGCAATACTAATTCTTCAAAGCTTCCCTCTAAATTTGTGATAAAAGTGCCCTTGTTTGCAATACTCTCTCCCATGCTTAAAAAAGCCCTGAAACCTGCTATAAACAACCCTTTTTCCAGATCCTGCTCAATATCTTTTATGAAATTGTTCACAGTGTTTATTCTCACTGCAACAACATCTGTTTTTTCTTTCATATCATATGACTTGTATGTATTGAATGACATTATTATTATAACAGACAGGGCAATTGCAGCAAATGTAAAAAAAACTCCTTTTTTGTTCATTTTGTTTTATGTTAAAAGTTTTAGTTTTTAGGGTTGTGTGAGTCTAAGTGGATTGTGCGAGTTCGCAACAAAGCTCATTCAAAACCCAGTGCTTGTGCTGGACCTTAGATGGCTTCTCGACTTGGCAATTTACGCGCAAGCACTGAGTTTTATACCGACCTTAGTTATTTACTAAGTTATAAGCTAAATATTGCTCCATAAGTAAAACACCATTTTTATTGGCTTTGAATTGTATATCAAAAAACGCTCAAGCTTTATGAAATTTTTATATTGGGTGTTGCCTAAATCTATAGGGTTGCACTTAAAATTGCCCCATTTTTTTATTGCTTCTGTTATCTCTTCCACAAAATTTCCGCTGAAGAAGCTAACATCAAAGTCGCTGAAGTAAAAAACGCTGCCATTGCCATAAGACCATCTTGAAACTGCTATTTTATTGTCATCGTTGAATTTTACAATCTCGGTAAAGTTTTGTGATTCTGATTGATTTTCAACGTAATAAGCCTGGCTGAATATGATGTTTTTCCCTACTGTGAATGATAAAAATTCATCCTCAGAAACTATTGTAGAGTTCCTGTTGCTTATTGACTGCCCGGATTTTTTATAGTATTTTACTCCAGCCATCTCTTTTTCCTGGCCGCTGGTAATTTGTCCAGACATCATCAAAAATCCCCTGTTTGAAGTGTAATCCTCAATTGCTTTCTTATTGTTATCAAAAATAGCGGTTGAGAGGTCAGGATGCTCTATCGCAACAAAGCCGTAATCATTGATATTAACTATAAAAGCATCGAAATCATTTATAGGGTCATCTTCATTATAAATATCCGCAACTAATGTTTCAATCATAAAATCTTTTAGGAATGAATCAGTGTCATCACTATTATAATATGCGGATCTTGTGTTGAAAGTCAGATTTATTTCCGGCTTGCCTATGCCGCAAACTCCCTCTACATTGAGCACAGTGCCGTTTTCATCTGTAAAAAATATAAGATAATCATGTGCTGTGCCAAAAAGCTTTTTAGTCGTATCATAGGAAATTCTGTTAAAATCCACTATTTTTGTGTTATTTATTTTTTGATTGTTGTTTGTGATGCCAATGCTTTGCACTGTGGCATTATTCCAATTGTCCGGAAATCCAGAAAGCAAAACCGAAGAAGAAATTGATTTTCCGTCAGAAATCAAATCATCCATTATAAAAGAATTCTGCTTAGATATGTTTGTTGTATAAGTATAATATGCAATGAGCATAAATGAAAATATAAGCGTGCCAATAACAAAATCCGTAAACCATATCTGTGCTTTTAGCTTATTTTTTTTCATCTTCTATTGCCTGTTTATGTATATTTTACCGGCTTTTCTTTCTATCTTATTGCTGCCTTTTGTGAAGTTTCCTGTGATGTCCGGTATTCTAACAGAAAAAACTGTTTTTGATGAGTTTACTGTTATGATGCTGTTCTGTGTTATTATTGAATAGTCTACTGTATTTTCAAGCTTGTCCGGGAGGGTAAATGTTCTTTCATAGCCGTCTTCGACAGATGCCGCTATGCTTGCTTCTTTCTGCAGTTTTAATGCAAGGTCTTTTAACAAAAAAAATTCTTTTTGGTCCCTAAATTCTTTTACTTCATTGGCTGAGAGCGCTATAAACACCATCACGATCAGAAAACCCAAGCCTGTTAGGATAAGAAATTCCGTAGATGACTGGGATTTAATATAGTTCATTTTACTTGTAAGAAACTTCAACATGGTTAGATATGGCCTTAATTGTTACTGTGTAAGCGCCTTCATTTATCGGCAAAGATCCTGTTATGTTTACAGAAGAGCTTTGGACTATATCTGCTCTTCCAGACCTTGTCTTCATCTTAAAGACGACTTCATTGCCGGATAGGTTTGCCAAGATAATATTACCGGGTATATTTACTGCTAGTGTTGTCTGGGAAGGCTCGCCAAGATAATATACTGATTCTGATGCGTCAACTACCTTCTTCGCGATCTGAAGTATCTGCGCAGAGTTTATTTCCTCGCTGGATTGCTGGGTGAAAGAATGATAGATCACTACCAGGGGTATGGTTATTACTGTAACAAATCCTATGATCACCATGTATTCTACACTTAGCTGGGCCTCTTTTTTTCTTTTTCCCATATTAGGCTATTTCCTCTTTTTAACAAGCTTTTGTATCGCTTTTCCGTCTTCCTTAAAGCCGAATTCCTCGCTTATTTTTGAAATCCTGTATGATGCGATGATAAACCCGAAGTATGCCTATTGCAGATAAATTCTTAGGGGAATTTAATATTGTCTGGAATCTGGAATAAAAATTCACTTCTTTTTGCTGATAGTCTCAAGATCTTCTGATTTCTCCAGCTCCAGGAATGCATTTGCAAGCTGTTTCCCACCAACAACCTGCGGCAATACAACTATTTTTGCCCCTACTTTATGCAGCCTTTCAACTGCATGCTCCTCCTCTGCCTTTGCTGCTAAATCAAGGTTTGGATTAAGATCAGTTGCTGTCATTATAAGATATATATTTTCAGAATCTTCTCCTAAAGTCCCTATAAGGCCTCTGGCCTTTTCTACTCCTGCCTTTTTTAAGACACGAGGATCTAAAGCATCACCTTGCAAAACAGATTCTCCGCTAGAAACCAAGTTTGTGCATTTATCACTGTCTTTATCTATAACAATATACTTTTGCTTTTTCTCCTTTAATATGCTGCAAACATATTTCCCCAATTTTCCATAACCGCATACAATAGTATGATTTTTTTCTTTTTTCATTCTGACCAGACCTCCTTTAATTCCGCCTAATAATAATGTTGTGTTTCCCTCTATAACGGCGCTTGCTATAGATATTGCAATATAAAACATCAGCCCCATGCCAAAAGCCAATACCACCATTATCAGGACTCTTCCATTAAATGTGAGGGGATTTTCAGGGCTTTCTACAGTTGTCACAACCAAAAAAATAGAATATAATGAATCAAATAAGTTTACTCCCTCTATGAAGCTGAACAAGTATGCCCCTCCAAAGATAAGGATTACAAGAAGAAGCATCCCGAATACAAGATTCTTTATATTAGCATCTGCCATTAACTACCTCTTTTTTAAATGATTTATTATATAGTTATTATTAAAGTTTTTTGTTTATTACTAAGGTTTTGTTGAATCTGAGATTATTGCCAAAGTTAGTGCTTATGCGTAATTTGCCAATGTTCCAAAATCATAAACTAAAACTTTTTAAACAATCATTTTTTCCAAAATATTATGCCGGAACCAATTATAATCGGAACAGTTGCCCTAGATTTCATAGAGACGCCTTTTGGCAAAGTCGAAAATGCATTGGGTGGAAGCGCCTGTTATGCATCAATTGCAGCATCATTCTTTTCAAAACCAGGAATAATGTCAATAATAGGAAAGGATTTTCCCAATGAGCATATTGAATTCCTGAAAAGCAGGCAAATAAATATTGATGGAATAACCACCGGAGAAAAAACATTCAAGTGGCAGGGCTTTTATGAGTTTGACATGAATGAAGCCAAAACACTGAAGACAGAGCTTAATTCACTTGAATCCTATTCTGTTGCAGTTCCGGAAAGCTATAAAGATGCAAAATACGTTTTCCTTGCAAACATTGATCCTGAACAGCAGCTTAAAGTAATCAACACATTAAACAACCCGGAACTTATTGTAATGGACACAATGAATTTCTGGATTGACATAAAAAAAGAGCAATTATTGGAAACAATAAAAAAAGCCCACATCCTTATTTTAAATGACGGAGAAGCAAGGCAGCTATTCGGCACTCCTAATCTTGTTAAAGCAGCAAGAATAGCATTAAAACTGGTCTCAAAAGCAGTCATTATAAAAAAAGGCGAGCATGGCGCATTATTGTTTACAGACAGCAAACACTTCAATGCTCCAGGCTACCCATTAGAAAACATAAAAGACCCAACCGGCTGCGGCGACTGCTTTGGAGGCGCATTTACAGGATTCCTGACAAAAACTAATGATGTTAGTGAAGAAAACATGAGAAAAGCCGTAATCTACGGCAGCGTTGTCGCATCATTAAACGCAGAAGGATTTTCAATAGAAAACCTAAAGAAAATCAATATCAAAGACATAGAAAAAAGATACAATGAGTTTAAGGAATTGAGGGATTTCTAGTATTTTTTTTATCTAATTTTTATTCCTAATTTAATTAATTTTTATTTTATTATTGAACATTTTTTAATTGTGTCATCAAACCTCTTCCTTGATATTGGCAGTAACAATCATAGTTAATGTAGACTGAATCTGCCTGTCTTTCCTGAACTTTATGATATAATCATTAAACTCCTCAACATTTTTGAATTTTAATTTGAGCATCAGGTCATATTCTCCTGTAATTCCAAATACCTCTCTGACATGCTTATTGTTGATTATATTATCTCCAAGAATTGTAGCAGGCTTTGTCTTGATCCACATAATAACAATAAAATTCTCCCCAATGGCTTTATTGTCTAATTTCAGAGTAAACTTTTCAATGACCCCTTGTTTCCTTAACGCTTTAATTCTTTGATGCACTGTGCTTGGCCTAATCCCGGTTTTTTTTGCAATATCCCTTATAGGAAGCCTTGCGTCCTCTTTCAGGACTGAAACAATTCGCAGGTCTTTTTTATCTAATCTAAACTCCATACAATTATAATGTCCAAGTTATATATAAATATTTCGTTATTTGTCCAGCTTTTATTAATTTTTACGGACAAAATTTAGGTTTTAATTGGAAATCTATATAAATTTGAACTCATTACCTTGACTTAAGTAATTCAAAAAAATAAAACTAAATAGGTGATTCTAATGGAAAAAACAGAAAATTACTGGATTAAAGATATAAAATTGGCAGAATTTGGAAGAAAAGAAATTGAGATAGCGGAAAAAGAGATGCCCGGATTGATGGCAACAAGGGAAAAGTATGCCAGCAAAAGTCCATTAAAAGGAGCAAGGATTATGGGCAGCTTGCACATGACAGTCCAGACAGCAGTTTTAATAGAAACTTTAACAGCATTGGGAGCAGAAGTAAGATGGGCTTCCTGCAATATTTTCTCAACTCAGGATCATGCTGCAGCAGCAATTGCAAAAGCAGGAATTCCTGTTTTTGCGTGGAAAGGAGAAAAACTAAAAGAATATTGGGAGTGTACAGAAAAAGCCCTTGATTTTGGAGACTGGAAAGGCCCTAATTTGATTGTGGATGACGGAGGAGACGCAACCTTAATGATTCACAAAGGAGTAGAAATAGAAAAAAATCCGGAAATTTTAGAAAAAGATTACAGCAGTGAAGGTGAAGATTTTAAAGAACTAATCAACGTTTTAAAAAAACTTTATGAAAAAAAGAAAGATGTATGGACAAATGTATCAAAGGAAATAAAAGGAGTTTCAGAAGAGACAACAACCGGAGTGCATAGGCTTTATGAAATGATGAAAAACAAAAAGCTTTTGTTCCCTGCAATTAATGTAAACGATTCAGTTACAAAATCAAAATTTGACAATATCTATGGCTGTAGGCATTCTTTAGTCGATGGAATAAAAAGGGCAATGGATGTCTTGATATCTGGAAAGACAGCAATGATTTGCGGCTATGGTGATGTTGGAAAAGGTTCAGCAGAATCATTGAGCAATGAAAAAGCCAAGGTGATGATTTCTGAGATTGATCCAATCTGCGCCTTGCAGGCAAGCATGACCGGATATAAAGTCACAACTGTAGAAGATGCCCTGCCTCACGCTGATATCTATGTTACAGCAACAGGCAACCGCGATATAATAACAGTAGAGCACATGAAAAAAATGAAAGACCAGGCAATAGTCTGCAACATAGGCCATTTTGATAATGAAATACAGGTAGCAGAACTTGATAAACTGCCAGGAATTAAAAAAGAGCAGATTAAAGGCAATGAATGCCCTGTAGACAGGTATACTTTTGAAGATGGGCACAGCATTTATGTTCTTGCAGCAGGACGTTTGATAAACTTATCATGCGCAACCGGGCATCCAAGCTTTGTTATGTCAAACTCTTTCACAAACCAGGCACTAGCTCAGATTAAATTATGGGCAGAAAGCCTTGAAATTGGTGTTTATATCCTGCCAAAAGAATTGGATGAGGAAGTTGCAAGATTACATCTTGATAAGCTGGGAGTTAAATTAACTAAGCTGACTAAAGAACAGGCTGATTATATCAATGTAAAGGTTGAGGGCCCCTACAAGTCGGAGCATTATCGTTATTAGTTTATATATTTCTTTTTTATAATTATTTAATCAGAAATAAGCATTTAAGTTTATATTTGGCTCATAAATATCCTTAGAATTAACACTGTTTTTATTTAAAATATTGCCCAAGTTGTGGGAGGAAAGCAGCTTGCAAACGCATTTTTGGAGCTGGAGAAATCAGAAGAGCTTGAGACTATCAGCAAAAAGAAGTGAATTTTTATTCCAGATTCCAGACAATATTAAATTCCCCTAAGAATTTATCTGCAATAGCTTTATTGTGGATTATTATTATATTTTCATCATTCCTGAAGTTTCCGCTTCCTGTTGGGTTAAAGCTTCCTGTTAATACAATTTTCCTGTCTATTATGAATGCCTTGTGGTGCATGTTTCTTTTGTTTTTGTCTTTTTTTACATCCAGGCCAAAATCTTTTAATCTTTGATATTGGGAGTACTTGCTTCCGGCCTGCGTTGTTTCAAAAATTCCTTTTATATCTACATTTTTGAATAAGATTGCATCTGCAATGTCCTCATCTGTAAAGGAGAATGTCATGAAGTAAATGCTTTCTTGTGCATCGCTTAAAGCATCTATTGTATGCTGTTTGCAGCCATCTTCTGGGCAGAAATAATTTTCTATAACCAGGTTATCAGAACTTATTTTTTCATATTTTACCTTATCTCCTGCTACATAGATGCCGTTCCATAATTCATTGAATTCGTCTTCATAATTAACAGCAATATATTCTGAATCTATTGTTATGACATTGTTGTTGTTATAAATAGCGCCGTTTGTTGTCGGGTTAAAACTTCCTGTTAATACTTTTTTATTATCGACTATGCAGAACTTATTGTGCATGTACTGCTTTGATTTTGCTACTTTTATTCCCGGCCCTTTAATCTGCTCATCATAGTTATTGTGGTCAATCACTATTTTTACATCGGCCTTTTTGCTTTTTTTTGCAATTGCAGTGATTAGTTCTTTCAGATCGAGATCGTAAAGGGCGCAGTGAACAGAACTTTCTGCATTATCCACTAAATTTTTTATTATAGCAGCACAATTATCCCTGGGGCAGAAATAAGCATTTAAGTTTATATTTGGCTCATAAATATCCTTA
>CEPS01017591.1_pt1 | contig 21161 bp, 17 predicted proteins | sample 530401 | NCBI WGS metagenome assembly CEPS01 (sample SAMEA2620035, study PRJEB7988) | marine metagenome | biome: marine biome (ENVO:00000447); feature: mesopelagic zone (ENVO:00000213) & marine oxygen minimum zone (ENVO:01000065); material: "saline water (ENVO:00002010), including plankton... | reverse complement strand
CGTCAGACGGCGCACAAGTGGTGGCGTCGGTTCTGCGATGGTGGACTTCGTCAGAGTCGCAGTTCGACGCGCGAGTCGGTAGATACCGGAGTGTCATAGACGTACATGGAGCTGTTGCTCATACCCACCACCCGATCAGGATTCGACTTGTAGATAAGTACCGAGTCATCCTTAGTCGTCTGGTCACAGTCGGCACAGATGAGTCCGTCAAAGTCATTATTTCTGTGCTTTTCCTGAATGAACTTCATTGCTTCGCCAGAGAGGATTTCATCGATCGACTGCTCCCGGATGTTGCCGACGGTGAGAACCTTGTTGAAGTCGTAGCAACAGACGTGGGCGTCACCGTTCGACGCGATGTTCAACGGACCATCCAGGGGCCTCCCGCACGAGGACTGCGTCTTGCCGGACATGTCCCGGTAGTCGCGCGCAGTCACCCAGTTATGTGGCTTCCAAGCGTAGACCTCGTCCATCTTCGGTTCCCACATGTCGATCCAGTCCTGCAACTGGTGTGCGTTCTCCTCCATGACGATGTAGTTGGCAATCATCCAGGTAGCAGAGGAACTACCCGCCTGAAAGTTGAGGAAATCCAGGATGTTCGACATTGACTTGTCGAAATCGCAACCTTCCATCATCTTCTCGTAAACATCCTTAGTGGTGCCATAGATACTGAACTTCAGAGTGTCTATGTATTCCAACGTTTGCTCAAACTTTCTCGGAAACATGGCGGCCCCGGTCGTGCTCACGTAGACATGGAATTCCGGATTAAGCGACTTCGCGTAGTCAAGCTTCCGGAACAGATCCTTGTCTAGAAATACATCGCCATAGCCGCATAGATCGAGAACCTTGATGTCATGAGCGAAGGCGTCATCAACCGTCTTCCTCCACACCTCATCGGTCATTCGCTCAATCGGCTTAGTCATTAGTTCTCGGGGACACATCACACAACTCGCGGAGCAGTTGTTGGTGACCTCAATCGTGATTTCATTGTTCTTAAAATAAGACGAATGGGACATATATGTGATCCTTTTCAGCAACAGTCGAGCCCGACAACGATACCCCGCTCGTACGTACGGAGTCTATTATCTAAGGACCTGAGCGGATAGGTGCTCAGGTCGGGCTCCATCGGTCGCGGTAGTCGAGGAGTCGTCCGACGATGAGCACGGTGGTGGCCAGGCACAAGGCGGCGTGGCGGTGACGTGATTTGCGGTCGGTGTTGCGGCGGAGTTGGCCGTAGTTGGAGAGCCAGGAGTTGGTGGCTTCGACGATCCAGCGCAGTCCGAGGGTCAAGCGGTGGGGTTGGCCGGGTTCGGGTTTGGTGCCGCGGCGTTGGATGTCGGTGTCGGTGATGCCGGCGGCGGCGATGCGGGCTTCGATGGCAGGGTAGTCGTAGCTGCGGTCGAGGTGCAGGGTTCCGATGTCGATGAGCAGACCCGCTTCGGCGACCGCGTCGAGGGTAGGTTCGAGCAGGCGGACGTCGTTGCGGTTGGCACTGTCGATGGCCCAGCCGATGGGGATGCCGTGGCGCTCAGAAGCGATGGACCACTTCCAGCCGCATTTGGCGCGATCAGTGGGGTTGGGGCCGGTTCCTTCTCCGCCGTAGGGGGCCTTGTGCAACGACCCGTCCAGGGCGACCTCGGAGAGATCGAGGCCGATGAGGCGATCGAACGCGGCCAGTGCTTCGTCGTGGAGTTGGTCGAACACGCCGGCGTCGATCCATTCGTCACGACGGGTTCGCAGCGTGGTGTCAGATACTTGTTGGTCGAGGATGGCTTCGATGTCGACCCATGATGCGCCGGTCACCAACCGGATGAGGATCCCTCGAAAGCACAGCCGATCCGGGACTCGCTGGCGGTGACAGCCCAGCGGATGGGAGTCGTCGGGTACCGGGAGCAAGGGTTCGATCGTTGCCCAGATGGCATCGACCACTTCGGGCTCGAGCGCGCGCATGATGACAGGAACTTCCACCAGGTCGTCGGACGTTGGGGTGCACCCGGCATCAAAACCGGGCCAACACGACGACCGGTGGATGGTCACCTACCCGCGCGGGTCCTTATTTTCGTGACGCTTGACTCGCCTACAACTTGTGCTGGATGTTCAAACGAACATTTTCCAAGTGATAACAATTCGTTATAGTGATTCAGAATTCCACAACCTACGACTCTGACAGGCTAAAGGTACCCATGCCCGGAGGACCCATCGACGGTAACTGCACTGTTTCGGCATGGTTCTAATAACATGCCGTGGGATGGTGTCTGTCGCTGTTGGTCCACGCAAACACAACGAGCGGTGACGCCCAGATTGCGGTTAGAGAAATCCAGCGACGATTTGCATCGTGGCGGGCGCAGTCGGAGGCGGTACTGTGTCTGCTCGTTGGTGACGTAGGCAGTCGTTGGCTTGGAAATTCATAGGTGTTCAAGAAGTTTCTGACTGTTGGTGGTTTCCGGCCTAGTCTTCTTTTTTTCCCGCCCCTCGCCGGGGAGGTCTATTCCTCTTGACAAGACAGAGAGTTCAATCCAAGTTTCTATCAGGCGAACCCTCGACGACGGGGAACCGGTGAATGCTGAGGTGCTGGCGCTTGTGCCGGCCAGATCGGGGTCCAAATCGGTTAGAGACAAGAACGTCTATCCACTCGCTGGTCACCCACTCCTTGGTTGGTCGATCGCAGCGGCACGAAAATCGGCACTAATTGATCGCGTACTACTCACCACGGATTCTCCGACCTACGCGGCCGTTGGCGATACCTACGGCGCCGAAGTACCTTTCCTCCGACCAGCAGCCTTGGCGACCGACGATGCTCTCGACAACAGCTTCGTGGAACATGCTCTCAACTGGCTGGTCGATAATGGAGGGGAACCCGAGTTACTCATTAACCTGCGGCCCACCACACCCCTCCGCCGTCCGGAGGTAATCGATAAAGCGATTGAGCAGTTCCGTGCATCCGAAGGATTCACTGCCCTTCGGTCGGTGCACGAAATGTCAGAGTCAGCCATAAAAACATTTGAGATCATCAACGACCTGCTTCGGCCCATGGGCTCACCAGACGGCATGGTTGATGACGTGAATTTGCCACGTCAGCAATATCCATCCACCTACGATGCGAACGGGTATGTGGACATCCTTTCGACCGAAGTTATCCGGTCCAGCGATACCTTGTATGGGGATCGAGTAGTTCCGTTCATTACGGAGCGCACCTTGGAGATCGATACACCTGCCGACATTGAGTATTTGGAGTACCTCGTGGAGTTGAATCCAGATCTAGTTGAGAGTTTGTTCACATGAGAGATCCCGCCAATAGGCATGGAGAGACTCAGTGATCTTCGATCGAAACCCGCGAGAGGTGCCACCGGTGGAGACCTCCTTTCGTCGTATACAAACGCCGATTCCCGCCCCCGGAACCCGGGAACTCCTGGAACGTCTCGAGTCATGTGAGGCTCGGTCGATGCAGGGACAGTTGCCCCTGATCTGGGATCGAGCTGAGGATTTCAGTGTCTACGATGCTGCAGAGAACCGGTGGATTGACTGCACCTCGGCGGCTTTTCTTACCAATGTCGGCCACTCCAATCAGAGAATCTTGGCCGCAATACGGAATGCTGTCGATCAGTCCCTGATTCACTGCTACGTATATGCCAATGAGGTCAGGATTAGGTATCAGGAACGGTTGATTGAGTGGGCTGGCTGGCCGTTCACGAAGTCCTATTTGGTGTCGACTGGATCAGAAGCAACTGAGGCAGCATTCAAGATCATGAGAATGGAGGGTCAACGGCGGGGAAAACGACGGTTGGGTGTCCTCTGTCTGGAGGGCAATTTCCACGGTCGTACGACCGGTGCGCAGATGATGAGTGGGAACCCTACAGCGAGAGAGTGGCTCGGGTTCATGGATCCGGATATCCACCATCTGCCATTCCCCTATCCATGGGTTATGGAAGGTCAGGATCCGGCAGCGTTCTTTGAGGAGGGCATCCAACTGCTTGTGAATCAGGGTTTGGATCCCTCCCGCGACCTCTGTGGAATTATGCTTGAGACGTTCCAGGGATGGGGGGCGCTATTCTACCCTGACGATTATGTGGCGGCCGTAGAGGCCTTCTGCAAGGAGGTCGGCGTTATTCTTGCGTTCGACGAGATGCAGGCCGGATTCGGCAGGACTGGTCGGGATTTCGGTTTCCAACACTATGACGTCGAACCTGACCTGATCTGCTGCGGAAAGGGCATGAGTGGAGGCCTTCCGCTCTCCGGTGTTCTAGGACGGTCGGAGTTGTTGGACGTGGCTCCGACTGGAAGCATGAGCAGCACACATTCGGCGAACCCACTTGCTTGCGCAGTGTCACTCGCGGTCCTTGACGAAATGGTCGAACGAGATTTGTCGGTTGAGAGTGCGCGAAAGGGTGAACTTCTGCATCGCGGACTGTCAGAGTTACGTGAGACCTATCCAGATCGCATCTCAATGGTTCTTGGCCGTGGGTTGCTTGCTGCAGTGATCATGCGTGACCCTGTAACTGGGTTGCCAGACGCCCGGATCGCTTCCCTGGTGTCAGTGCGATGTATGGAAAAGGGCCTGCTCGTCGTTCACACGGGACGTGAATCGATCAAGATCTCGCCCCCCCTTACCATTTCTGACGAAGCGGTGCTTGAGGCGGTGGAGGTCCTTGGGGAAGCGGTTGGTGAGATCTCAGCCGAGGTTGATTGCTGATCGAGATGACATTGGCAGGGAGAGAGGACATCACAGTCCCTGTCGTTAACTTGAGTTCTTGGCGGGGGTGACTCGGTATCACTGCTATCCTTTCGTATGAGATTGACTGGCCTGTTAGTTCTATTTGCGGGATTCGACAACCTGCTGATCGGTACGGTGACTAGTTGTGATTCTGGCTGTCTCCAGCACTTTCGATCTAGTGCTTCTATCTCGTAGAGGGCCTAGCCAATACTGGTTGGTAAAGTTTGGCCAGTGTTGGATCGGATGCCCAGGGAAGCTCCATGGCTCTGAGTGAGTGACAATGATCATTGACCGTGACCTCGCCAGTTTTCTCGTCCTTTACGATGAGTCGATCCGCTCAGTATTGGCGAAAATCGAAGGGAACACTAAGGGCCTGGTCGCCTGCATTGATGGCGCCGGAGTTCTCCAGGGCCTGTTGACCGACGGGGACATACGTCGCTGGATGATTGAGTCAACCGATTTGGATCTTGAGTCGCCTGTCGGGACCATCGTTAATACGAACATTACCTCAGCAAAGATCGATACCAATCCGTCGGTGGTAGAGGCCATGTTCGATCACAACGTGCGTGTGGTCCCGTTGACCGACTTGGTAGGTCGTTGCGTTGCGTTGGCGTGGCCGACACGGAACCATTATGTGATTGATGGCCGTCGAATTGGAGTCGACAACCCGTGCTTTGTCATCGCCGAAATCGGAAACAACCACAATGGCGACTTGGACACTGCCTTTCGACTGATTGATGAGTCGGTCGCAGCGGGAGCTGACTGCATTAAGTTCCAGATGAGGGATCTATCGACGCTCTACTCAAACCAGGGAGATGCGGACGACCGCCGAGAGGATCTAGGTTCCCAATACGTGTTGGACCTCCTGCAGAGATTTCAGTTGACGCAGGCGGAGATGACGATGGCCCTGGATCGCGTTCGAGAGGTTGGGGTGATTCCACTCGTGACCCCGTGGGACGTGGCCAGCATGAGATTCTTACTTGATCAAGGAGTGCCGGCATTCAAGACGGCATCGGCCGACTTTACGAACCTTGGTTTCCTTGAGAATTTGGCATCTACTGGACTCCCTCTCATTTGTTCAACTGGGATGACTTCTGAGGAGGAAATCCACCAGTCGATTGAGGAGCTCCGTGGGTTTCAGGTGCAGTTCGCTCTACTTCACTGCAACTCAACCTACCCTGTTCCGTTCAAAGACGTGAACCTCAAATACATGGAAAGCCTCCGTGTACTTGGCGACTGTCCGGTCGGGTACTCAAGTCATGACCGTGGAGCCAGCATCTCAATTGCCGCGGTCGCGCTTGGAGCGAACATCATTGAGAAACACATTACTTTGGACAAATATTTGGAAGGCAACGACCATCGAGTCAGCCTTCTACCGTCTGAGTTCACGAAAATGGTCGACGGAATCCACGAGGTCGAGATTGCACTTGGTGACGCAGGCCCGCGCCATTTGAGTCAGGGTGAATTGATGAACCGTGAATCCCTCGGGAAGAGCCTGATCGTAAACTGCTCTCTGTCGCCTGGAGACGTGATCGAGGCGCACATGCTGGAAGTCCGAAGTCCAGGGCATGGAATGCAGCCAAACCAGATTGGCAATATCGTTGGAACGGCCGTGTCGCAGGACCTTAAACGTGGTGACTTTCTGCGTCAGTCACACTTCGGCCAGGTGCTGGCTGAGCCGCGCCCGTATGGATTTAGGAGGCCATTTGGAATTCCTATTCGTTATCACGATCTCAATGATCTTGGTGAGCAATCTAATTTCGATCTCCTAGAGTTCCATCTCAGTTACAAGGATCTGGAGGTTGACGAGAAAGCATTTTTCAATGAGGTGAGCGATCGTGACCTCGTAGTTCATGCACCAGAACTCTTCGAAGGAGACCACGTGCTGGACCTTTGCGCTACCGATCACGACTATCGAGAGTTATCGATCAAACACCTCGCACGTGTGATAGACGTGACACGACGACTTGCAGTGTGGTTTGGCCGCGCCGATCTACCTCGGATTGTCGTGAATGTAGGAGGGTTCACACAGGACGCACCGCTAGCTCCAAGGGATCGAGAGATGCGGTATGCGATGGTGATTGACTCACTTGAACAGATCGATCTGACTGGGGTTGAGATCCTTCCACAGACCATGCCACCGTTTCCGTGGCACTTTGGTGGCCAACGCTTCCAGAACCTGTTCATGGATCCGTGGGAAACGGCGGATTTCTGTCGCGACCATGGGTACCACCTCTGTCTCGACACTTCGCACTCTAAACTCGCTTGCAACCAGCACCACTGGTCGTTCAGCGACTTCGTGTCCACTGTGGGACCTCATGTGTCCCACATTCACGTGGCTGATGCTACGGGTGTTGACGGAGAAGGCTTACAAATTCTTGAGGGTGAGATTGACTTCAATGTCCTAGGCCAGAACCTTGCTGAGTACGCTCCAAGGGCGTCGTTTATCCCAGAAATCTGGCAGGGCCACAAGAACGGTGGTGAGTCATTCTGGCGATCGCTCGAACTACTGGAGTCCTATCTGTGAGAAACTTGTGGTCTGGCACTCCGGGAAAACGGACGTGACAAAAGGGCAACTCTTCCGGCAGGTTCCGAGGTTGCTTTTTGGCTCGGGTGTCATCTCCAGGCTGGGCCAGTTGCTTCCCCCGATCGGTTCCGGACGACTCTTCATCATCGATTCAGTCCTCGAGGAACAGAACATTGCCAAACGACTGCCAATTGGTCACAGTGACGTTGTTGAGTGGTTTCCAGCCGGCGAACACGAACCATCAACCGCACAGGTAGACGAGTTGCGTGACCGGATAGTTGGTCGGTCAACTTACCTTCCAACGGGAGTGGTTGGTGTTGGTGGCGGTAGCACAATGGACGTGGCCAAGGCTGTGTCGGTAATGCTCACCAACGAGGGATCTTCAAGCCAGTACCAAGGGTGGGATCTCCTGCGACGACCTGGAGTTTTCAAGGTGGGCGTCCCAACCCTGGCTGGATCTGGGGCAGAGGCCAGTCGGACTTCTGTCCTAACGGGCCCCACGAAGAAGTTCGGGATCAACAGCGACTTCAGCATGTTTGATGCCGTAGTGCTTGACTCCAGCCTAATCTCAGGAGTCCCCCGTGACCAGCGACTCTACTCGGGTATGGACTGCTTCATTCATTGCGTAGAGAGCCTACAGGGGACAATGATTAACGAGTTAGCGAGAAGTTACGCCACACAGGGTCTTGATCTTTGTACCAAGGTGTTTCTTGAGGGTGGAAGTGACGAAGAGTTGATGACGGCCTCGTTCATGGGTGGTGCTTCGATAGTTAACTCTGAGGTCGGAGTCTGCCACGCACTTTCATATGGTCTTAGCATGGAACTTGGCTTCAGACATGGCTTTGCTAATTGTGTGGTTTTCAATGTACTAGACGATTATTATGGCGAGTGGGTCAACCGCTTTAGGACGATACTTAGGGCTCACGATATATGTATCCCAAAAGGTGTTTGTAGTGGATTGGATTCTGATGCAATGAATAGAATGGTTGCAATGACTATGAAAATGGAACGACCTCTAATCAACGCTTTAGGCGAAGACTGGCAAGACCAGTTTACTCCAGGCGAAATATTGAGTCTTTACGAGTCGATGTAGTCTCGGCGGACCTTTCATTCGTAGCAGTTGCCACGTCATTCCATTCGATGCGTTGCATTGCATCAAAAGGATGCTCGCCGCCAGTGAGCCGTCCGTTCCTTCTGACTAGTACCATCGGTAGTCAAGTACTAGGGAGTAGTGACACGTTGGAGAAGTTAGGTCAATGTGACCTCCGGAAGTGGAGCGACATTAACGCGATTCTGTATTCGCACCGATTAAGTTCCGAGTTTAGTTGATCACGCTGGACGATAGATGAGCAAGTTCAATAAGCTTCCTGCACCAATTCATGACCTGCATCGCCAGTTGCTTGAAGTTGGTGCCTGTGGAGATGGTCCACTGACGCTATTTCATCCACGTGTACGTGATCGGGCCGATATTGAAGTACTTAGGTGTAATGATTCTGGAGTTATAGTTCTCTCTCGCATAGATCATATTATTGATTCATTCTATTCAGATCCACTACCTGTCTCATCACTAACTGGTTTGGATAATGCAATAGACTACCAAGACAGACTGGACACTAGTCGTCGCATCAAACTCCTTAACCGATCTGTCGCGGACCGTCGGTGGTTAGATATTGGGACCGGACCGGGTACACTTATTACTGAATTAGAAGGAGTTCCGACTCTTTCTTGTGGTGTTGAACCGAATAATGTCTATCGTAGCATGCTGCAATCTAATAGTCATGATATTAGACCTTCAATTGAAGATTTTCATGGATGCAATTTTGATGTGATCTCTCTCTTTCATGTCTTTGAACACCTAGTTGATCCACTAGACCATCTTAACAGAGTACGAGAACTCCTGATACCTGGTGGTACTATATTCATTGAAATACCCCATGCAAATGAGTTTCTTTTGAATTGTGCCAATCTTATTGAGTATAGGGACTTTACGCTATGGAGTCAGCACCTTGTTCTTCATACACAAAGAAGTATTGTCCAAATGTTGCAGTATTCAGGATTTAATATTATTAATATAGAAGGAATCCAACGATACTCTCTGGAAAATCATCTGTATTGGTTCAAGTATGGGCTGCCTGGAGGTCATCACGTGATGTCCGATCTCGTCGAAGATGACCTTCGTTTATCCTATGAAGAGACACTACGCCGATTGGACTCAACGGATACGTTGATGGTTTCAGCAACAGTGCCTAGCTGACAATGTTCTTCTCACAGTCAGTGAGTCAATGTGGATGTGCTGTTGAGTTATACCAGAGTAGCTATTTTGAACTCCAGTCTTACCATTAATTTAAAAAGACAATATGACGAATCAGTCTGGCTAGCACTTGAACTTCCGGAATACTAATCTGTGAGAAACACCTCACCCACAGAATTAGGATCAGGTTCTTGGTGTCAGGTGCAGTATGGAACGAGTGTCGATTTCTTCTCGCTGTCTAACCTCAAAATGGTCTTCCAGAAGTTCTGTAATTCTTGTACCATCATATCGGTCCCGGTAGTCATCGGCGTTGGTCTTCTGTTCAAGCAGTAGAGCGACCATCGGATCATTCATTGCTGGAATCTCAAGGATTAAGTCGGCCTGAAGCGAATGAAGGAATCCAACAACCAACTCCGGTGGTATTGATGCACTTATTACTAGGTGATGAATGACGGCTAGACAGAGTACCAGATCGGGTCGAACACGCTGAAAGAACGATTGACGCTCCTTGTTGGCCCACCCTCGACCACCAGTTGGATCTGCAATATCCACAACCAAGGGCAGGATATTCTTACCTGAACCTTTTAACGAACAATAGAGGCTATCGATGACGGCATCGTCACTATCAATAGCAATGACATAATCAGCAAAGGGAGCAACGACTTTGCTGAAGGTACCATCGTTGGCCCCAATGTCCAAGACCAGTGTAGGCATGCGAGAAGAAGCCACATTGGCTACGAAGTCACGCTTTGCCTGGAATGCTTTTGGTGAATAGTGAGATCGATCCGAATATGAGGACCAGTGGGAGTTCTTGACTTGTCGGTCAATGCGTGTCAGCAGTTTCTTGAGTCCGCTCATCTGTCGGTTGACGACCTTTTCGGTCATTCCTACAACTGCAAGGTCCGAGTGACTAGACGTCCCAGTCCCCCGTGCCCTTCGCCTTTCTACTAAGGCCTGTAGACCGACGTGAACGACAAGTGAGGGACGTAGTCGTTCGGACCAAGCCAACCGGGCCCAACACATCGATGCTGGAATTCCCACTAGCGAACCGCGGAGCATCAGACGATGATCCGATCCGCTACCCCTTGCTCCCGACAAGATCGGATAGAGAAACAGTTCGCAGAACTGCCTATAGGCGATCCACGCCTGACCATCCCGATAGGGTTCAAATGAACCAACGTCAATATGCACCGGACGGCTCCCGACGAACTGGATGTTGTACGGAGTTGCATCCTTCGTCATCCAACCATCAGCAAGCGCCTTCATGGCAACACCAAGTTCAAGTTCGGCCGCGTCCAACAGCATCGTCCGTGACCACTCAAACGGGTAACTGATCACCGGCAGTTGATCATGTTCCATGACCGTCTGCCACGAAACACACCCACTGGCCGTTAGGAATTCTTCAAGGTCAGTTGGATCGGTGACAAGTCTCGTACCAATGATCTCGCCGTTCTCCATCCCATCTACAAAGAATCTCGCTGACAGCATTGCCGCAACTTCAGTCTGCCTGGACTTCAAGCCTCGAAACACGCGATCCGCAGACAGGTACACCCGACTCTTGGGGTCCCTGAATGACCCCGGATCAGTGACGATCACTTCATGGTCGCAGATCCGACAAACACGTCCCTACCGCGCTACTCCTCATCAGTGTCATTCGACTGTCGACGCGGCCACCTTCGCATGCGGTGCCAGAGGGTCCGACCGACAACACGCAACCCGGCCACCCCACCACCAATAGCTGCGACCACGAGTGAGATAGAGCCACCGTCAAGATATGCGAAGAAAAGCGCCACGGCGACTGATGATACAATAACGGCCCGGACTCCACACCGATGAACAAAGGTTGGCTGGCCATGGCGAAGGCACCGCGTCGCTAGTCAACTGCAATCGACACCTCGATGCCTGTCGTATCGCGAGCCCCGGACACTTGCAGAGGAGCCACCAGAAGCCAGAGATGCTCTGCCGCTGCTCTGTCTGAAGACCACACTGCAAAGCCACCAGTCAATCTCGAAGAGAGTTAGATTATCTGGCCCCCAGCGGTCTTCTGGGCGACGTGGCGGAGACTTTGTCGAAGTGCTGGGGAGACCTGTACTACGCCGACCCGACTCTGGCCAAACCGGACACTCACCGGTAGAGGCTTTACCCTGACCGCCTTCCTGACAGATATCCAACTCGTCAACAAACGCTCTGCACCCCAACTACGTAATTACAGGCGGTCAACATTGTCGCCGAAGAACTTCCCACTGGTGTCCAAGATGCAGTCGACATGACCGAGTTCTCTGGAGTCGAGGAACTCATTGTGAGCCTGGAGGATGATGAGCACGTCAGCTGCCTTAGCGACGTCACCGATGTCGACAATCCGTGGAATCTCTTCACCAGCGACGGTGAAACTATCTACATGGGAATCGATAAATGACACATTGGCGCCCATTGCCTTCAGGTGTGCAGTGACCGGCTTTGCCGGACTCTCCCGTTGGTCACTCACGTTCGCCTTGTAGGTGACACCTGCGATAACTATGCGTGAACCATTCATTGGCTTCATTGACCTGTTGAGAGCATCTTGGGCGCGCCTCGCCACGTAAGCGGGCATGCGCTCTGAGACCTCCTGTGCCAGTTCCACGAACCGGAGTCGGTAACCGATCCTCTTGGCCACCCAGGAGAGGTAGTTCGGGTCTATTGGAATGCAGTGGCCGCCGACGCCGGGGCCGGGCCTGAAGGCCTCAAATCCGAATGGCTTGGTCGCTGCAGCGTCGATAGAGGCCCACAAGTCGATCCCTATTTCGTGGCAGAACACCGCCATTTCGTTAATCAAGGCGATGTTGACGTGGCGGTAGGTGTTTTCGAGCAACTTGGCAAACTCAGCCTCACGAAGTCCTACAGTTGGAACCACAGTGTCAACGAATTGGCTGTAGAACTGGACTCCTCGCTCGGTGCAGGCCGAAGTCAATCCACCGACGATCTTGGGTGTGTTGCATAGACCCCACTCCGGGTTGCCAGGATCAATGCGCTCGGGCGAATACACAAGGTTGAAGTCAACTCCTGCAGTCAACCCACTCTTCTCCTCAACAAGAGGCTGAACCATATCCTCCGTCGTCCCCGGATAGGTGGTTGATTCCAACACTATGAGCGAACCTGGCTGCAGGTGCTCGGCAACCGTGATGGCCGCTTCCTTGACTGCCGCCAGATCAGGGTTTCGATCCTTATCGAGAGGAGTTGGGACACAAATGATTATGACATCGGAGTCACCAATACAGCCTGGATCCGTGGTTGCATTGAAGCCAAGTGTGAGCATTTCGGCAATATCAGTTGAGTCAATGTCATCGACATGCGAGAGGCCGGCCGTTAGACCTGACGCCACAGATGGGTCGGAGTCGAGACCAGACACCCTCATGCCAACACGACAGGCCTCCAGTGCCATGGGCAGGCCTACATAACCAAGGCCAACAACGGTCAAGGAACTTGTCATTCAGAACACTCTCAATCTAGAAGGAGCAAGTCTAGGTGTGCTCGGCCACGTAGATTGCCGGGTCCGCTCGTGATACCCACCACGAAGTCTGACAGGATGTTGGCCGCGGGGCCTTGTGGTTGCCGTCAGGCTAGCGTTGTGTGGTGTCGTCCTTGGGACACTTGCCTATGCGTGACCCATGACCGCTGCGATCATACGAACGGTAATTAAGTTAGATGGACTAATCGCTGAAGTAACCAGATAGAGATTACCTGACCTTGAGATTCCAGAAAAGACACGATCGAGTGGGTGGTCTCACGCCAGGTGCGGACCAGGGAACTGACAGCGACCTTGAGTCGCCGAATCTGGATCCGAGCGTAGTCAAGAGCTTTGGCGAAGAGTGGTCCCGGTTTTCGAATAAGCAGTTAAGTGAATATGAGTTGCAAGAGATGTTCTACGACTACACCTCAATCTTTCCTTGGGGTGACCTACCTGATGGCGCAGAGGGCTTCGACGCTGGCTGCGGGTCCGGCCGATGGGCTCGCTTCTTCGCCACACGGGTGGGTCTGCTGCACTGCATTGATGCAAGCGAGGCAGCACTTGATGTTGCGCAAGACACTCTTGCAGACCAGACCAACGTTAGGTTCCGTCACGAGGACCTAAGTTCAATGGGACTACAAGACAACTCGTGTGACTTTGGCTACTGCCTTGGCGTCCTCCATCACATCCCGGACACTGAACACGCTTTGGCAACATGCGTGGCGAAGTTGAAGCCCGGTGCACCATTCCTCGCATACCTCTACTACGACCTTGAGGGCCAAGGATGGTTGAAGCGTCGCCTTTTCGATATTGCCACAATGGTTCGTACGGTTGTGGCTCGACTGCCACCACGAGGCAAGGCAGTGATTGCGGACCTACTGGCCGGAGTCGTGTACTGGCCACTTGCCCGCACGGCCCTGAAACTAGAGAGGGCCGGGCGAGATCCATCGTCGGTTCCTTTGTTCCAGTACCGGCACCGATCCTTCTATGTCATGCGGAATGACTCTCTTGACAGGTTCGGAACCCGCTTGGAGAAGCGTTTCAGCCGCGGTGAGGTGCACGATCTACTTGAAGGGGCGGGTCTCGAGAGGGTAACGATCGCCGATGGACCTCCATGGTGGGTCGCAGTTGGCTGGCGGAGACAGGTTGACGCGTGAAAGTCGAACCGAGCAACGTCCCCCTCGTGTCGGTTGTGATTCCCATGTATCAAGCTGAAGCTTGGATACTGGAGACACTGGCATCGGTAGCTGCACAGACATATCCACGAGTCGAAACGGTCGTAGTAGATGACGGGTCTACAGACGAGGGAGTCGATCTCGTAATCCGATACCAAGAGTTGAAGCCACATGCGGTTCAACTAATCCGTACCGAAAACCATGGTGTATCCGATGCACGAAACACCGGAATTCTCGCATCGACTGGTGACTATGTTGCCTTTCTCGATGCTGATGATCTGTGGCATCCACGAAAGTTGGCGTCCCAGGTGGCTTGCCTTGAAGATCGCGAGGTGGTGGCATGTGTATGTGGTTATGAGTTGTTCGCCGATACAACCAGGCGGCCAATCGGTGTGGTGCAATTTAGGAACGGGGCGGCGGCACTTACAAAATGGTTGGCCCTTGAGGGGAACGGCCTCCTCCTGCCGTCAACCGCCTTGGTCCGGCGCACGGCAGTCAACGACTTGCGAGGGTTTGACCCAGAGTTCTCAGTATCGGCCGATCTTGATTTCGCGCTGCGTCTTGAGAAGCTCGGCCCGGTCATTGCCCTTTCGGAAGTGCTAGTGCGTTACCGCGTTCACCACGCGCAAATGCACCGCAATCTTGGAGACCTTGGTAGCGATGTGTCACTACTATACGATCAGGTATTCGCTGACACACGAGGGAGTTCGTTTGAGCGTAGATGCCGCGCCAATCTTGATGCTCACCTCGGGTTCTCGCACCTGATCCAGGGGCACATCGCTTCCGCCCTGCCATTTCTGATCAACTCGCTGCGCCACGATCCGCGCCGACTGGTCACTCTGCCACTTCGAGCCTTGGCCCGACGTCTTGCACGACAGTCGCGGGCACTGTTTTGTAGTCCTCACGCACGGTGGAAACTGTGAGGATCGTCACTCAGTGGATTGGTGGTGGGCGATTCACCGGATGGTCGGGGCGCACAAGAGGTGAAGCAGTACTAGTGCTTGCGACACGTGCAGTGACTGCTGGTTCAGGCGTCATATTTGTCCTCCTGACGGCTCGGCACCTAGGCCCCACCGGGCGCGGTGAAATCACCATCGCCTTCACCATCGCCTACATCACTGCCCATCTCGTCTCTCTAGGTACGACAACTAGTGGTCGGATCCATCTCCTCGCTCCCAATGACCCGGTTACCGCAAACGATTTCTGTTCCCTGACCGTTGCCCTACTGCCATTCCAGGGGGCTCTGGCAACAGTCGTTATTGGAGTTCTGTCGTGGACAACGCTGCACACGACGACAAGTTTCATGCTAGCTGTCATAGGCCTGAGCACAGCCACGATGATGTTCCGCTCCGCCGTCTCCGTTCTCTACGGGCTTCGCCGATACCGAGAGGTCCTGGTGGCTGAGACTGGGATTGCCGTCCTTGAGGTGGGAACTCTGACACTACTCCTGGCGACTGGTCGACTGACTACCACGACTGCTGTGACAACTATGGCTATCGGGTCGGCTCTCTGTGCTGTGTGGCTTGTTAGACAGCCCGACGTCCTCAAGCGTGGTTGGAGGGATAACGCGTCAATGGCCAACTGGCGTACCCTCATAGTTGATGGAGTCTCACCGATGGTAGGTGGGCTCTTGTTCTTTCTTGCTCTCAGGATCGACCGGTTGATCCTGGCGATTGTCGCAGGGGCCGACTCGGTCGGGCTCTACACAGTCGCATTGGCGTTTCCCGAGACTCTAAGGATCCTGCCAATGGCAGTGGGCCAGGTGATGGCTGATCGTGGTCGCAGCGGCATCGACTCGGCGGCCTTGGTCCGGATGCGCGGAAGGCTCGCAGTCATGGGCTACTTCCTGATTCTCGGTATAGCGACAATGGTCGGATGGTTTCTTCTACCAATGGTCTTCGGTGAGGGGTTCAGGGAGGCTCGCGATGTACTGGTCATCGTCACAGTCGCTGAGGCATTCCTGTCGGTACACCTGATGCAACAGGTACTCCTCATCGGTTTCGGTCGCCCACGTAGCATCGGTGTACCAACGACGGTTGGCGGTGTTGTGGTCATCGTGTTGGACTTGGTGATGATTCCGGCTTGGGGTATCCATGGTGCTGCATGGGCTGCCGTTGTTGGTTACGGCGTACTGTCCCTCATGTCTGTCCTGTGGACTGGTCGAAATCTAACGAAGACCAACGCCATATGAACCGCTGCAATGTTTCGGGCCCAATCGGCTACGTACCCCATAGCCCAGACCTCAACCGGCCAATGGACCGTCGTCGTTTCCCACGGTATGCAGATTTCCGCGACATTGAGTTCGACATTGTTTCCAACTGGCAGAACCATGAGATCGTTGTTCTGTCGCCTGCCGCAGACCTCACCACATGGATCAATGTCCCACGTGACCGTCTTGTCATCGTTGACCTCCCAGATGCCTACCTTGATGAGCGACGTGGCCTGAGACGGTCTGTCCGAGGGTTGGCGAAGTGGCTCACGGGTGAATCAAGTCACCCGGTTGCCAGTTACCGCCATTTGACTGAACAGATGCTGGAGCGGGCGGACGCCGTCATCTGTAGCACAGAAGAGCAGGCAACCAATATCGCTTCCTTCAACGAAAACGTGCACCCTATATTGGATCTGCATGGCGAGTTCGAGTTCCTACCACCGGGAATCCGAAGATCTGGTCGATTCGACATTGTCTGGGAAGGTTTGCCCACGACACTCCAAAGTGTTCAACAGGTATTACCAGCCTTCCGTGCCCTCGCTAAGAGAGCCAAAGTCAGACTGCACCTCGTTACCGACCTATCGGGGCCGCACTACATGAACCGGTTCGTCGTCCGTCGCACCGAGGACGTTGTAACCGACTGGGGCATTGACATCAGGATTCACCAATGGAGCATCGAGACGCTGACCGAAGTCGCCCGGTCCTGCGACCTGGCAATCGTGCCAGTCGACCTCACAAATCCAATGGCCGTAGGCAAACCCGAGAACCGGATGCGCATTTTCTGGCGGCTGGGCCTTCCGGTAGTGGTGTCAGCAAGTCCGGCACATACGAGAGCTGCCGAACTTGCGGGATTGGGCAATCGGGTGCTCTGTTCAACGACTGAAGACTGGGAGACAACGCTGGCTGAATTGTCTTCCAGGCCGGACCTGCGGTTGAAGATTGCGTTAGCTGGACAGGCGACTGCCCGGGCTTCCTACTCTGACGAGTCTCTTGCCACGCGTTGGGACCGGGTCATCGAGAATCTTCAACACTGATTATTGTGGACAATTCCAGCGACCTTTCTGTGGTTACGTACCTCTCGATGGATCCAGTAACGAGCACGGTCGGCGAGTCACAGGTCCTCAACTACGTTGAACGTCTTGCTGAAACTGGTCTTGTGATTGACCTTGTCACCTTCGAACATCACGTCGACACGGAGCTTCGGAACAGGCTGGTTGACCTTGGCGTTTCCTGGCATCCGCTGGAGTATGGGCGACGGGGTGCGGTTGGTGGCCTCTGGCGTGTGCTTCGAGCTACCCGGGCTATTCAAGGAGCAGCACTGGTTCATGCCCGCAGTGACATGGCAGCGGCAGCAGCGATTCTCGCCGGGGTCGAGTACTGGGTCTGGGATGTCCGTTCTCTATGGGCCGACCAGAAGGTTGCTTCGGGGGTTCTCAGGTCTGGCTCACTACAGGAACGGGTTCTTCGCTGGGTAGAACAACGAGCGGCGTACCGATCTAAGGCTGTGATCACACTTACTGAATCTGCAATAGGGGAACTTGATTGCCGATACGAGGGAGTAGCGGGGCCAAAGGCGCGCGTCATAACCACCTGCACCGATCTACGGCACTTCTCGGTATCGCCAATGCCGACAACAACGGTTCGGGTCCTGCTAGCAGGAACACTGAACCGATTCTACGATGTGCCGTCGATGCTTGATCTGGTAGAAGAACTTCGCCACCGCCGCCAGATTGAGTTCATCGTTGCGTCACCGGAGGCAACTTCATGGGAGAATGAGCTTGCTTCACAGGACGTAATAAGATTGTCGGCAACTCCTGAAGAAATGGTCGACCTGATCGCATCGTGTCACTTGGGCCTCAGCATTTGTCGTGATGACGCCGGAGTGAGCCTCAAGGCAGCCATGCCCACGAAAATCGGCGAGTTCTTGGCCAGCGGACGACCGGTTGTCGTTAACCCAGGCCTGGTAGATGCTGCTGGACTGGTCGAGGCCAATGGGTGCGGTGTCGTATTCGGGTCATCGGGACCCTGCAACATCGTAGAAGCGGTCGATCGAATTGAATCATGTCTGAACGATCCGAAAATGCCAGAACGCTGTCGCGGTCTCGCTGAAACACACTTCAACCTTGACACTGGTGTGAAGGACTTGGTCAGAACTTACCGCTTGGTGCATACGCGGTCGTAGGTTTTCGCGATGCAATAGTCAAGAACATGCACTACAGGAGTTGGGAGTTGTTGAGGGCTCAGATCAGCATTTCTCCTTGAGTGCTGCCATCAGCATTGCGACCTTCTCGAGATCCTCCGGACTGTCGACAGCATGAGATGGTTCATTCGTTGGAACCATTCTCACTTGGTAACCATGCTCGAGGATGCGAAGCATGTCGATCGCTTCAGATTTCTCAAGCGGCGTCGACGCCATCGAAGCATATTTGAGTAGGAAATCCCGGCGGAAGGGCATGATCGCCACGTGTCTGCCGATCGCGGCGTGTTCGACTGTCCCGGAAATAGGTGCCCGTGAGAAGTAGAGGGCGTTGCCATACTTGTCGCACGTAATCTTGATGAAGTTGGGGTCACGAAGTTCGCTCATCGAAGAGATTCTGCCTAGCAGTGTTGTCACTACAATCGACGGATCCTCCAACAGTGGTTGTACTGCTGCGGTGATCATCTCTGGCCGGGTCATCGGCTCGTCACCCTGCACTACTACAACAATGTCGTGACAGGCCCCATCCTCTTCCTCAACTCTCTCGGCCGCTTCCGCACATCGATCCAAAGCCCTGACGTGCTCGTCACTTGTCATCACCGCCCGTCCACCGATGCTAACGATGTACTCGGCAATCTCTACATCGCAGGTGGCTACAACTGTCAGGTCCACAACGGGGCTCAAAATGGTATTTTCGTAGACATATCTGATCATTGGGCTTCCAAGCAGATCGGCCATCGGCTTTCCAGGAAACCGGCTGCTACCCATTCGGGCTGGGATAATCGCCAAAGTCATCACACCGCCACCTCTCTAGCCATTGAATAGTTCGCTGAAGGATGGCACGTCAAGAGTGGTTACAAGGTCGGTATTCCACTTGTGGCGCCTCAGGAGGAATGGAACACCATTGGAACTTGCAGCGTGGTGGTCGGATCTTGAGTCACCAACGAAAACGGTCCGACCAGATTCAATTTGATGACGTGTGAGAGTTTCAGACACGGCATTGAACTTGGTCGTTGGGTCGCCGAAAACTTGGGTGAAACATGAAGACAGGTCGAGTTGATCTAGGATCCACTCGATTTCATCTGTTGGGGTAGCCGTCACGAGGACGAAAATCTGACTGTTTCGATTCTCCAGCAGGTAGTCACGAACACCGGGGACCCAGGGGGAGTCGACAACGGCATCAACGACGAACCGTGAGAACTCGGTACAGGCACTGCGTACAGCAGCATCTTCGGAAGGCAGATCAGCCCACGAGAGATAGAGAGGAATCTTCTCAAAGCGTGTCAATCCTCCGTTGGCCTCGTGGTGTCGCTGGACGCGGTCACCGATCGGAGAGTCAGCGCTTCTGACAATCCACCGGAAGCCCTCAGATTTTGCTGATACCGAATCTTTCACAACGCCATCGAAATCCCAGAAGACGAGGTCGGCGTCCCGCAAGAGTTGTGGAACATCTCCTTCTTCTGCCGGTTCTGGAGTGGGCCGATGAGACCACGAAATCATTGGCGGGGTCATCGCTGGTCACTGTCAATCGGGATCACACCATTGCCCCGCTGACGATTCCAGCTCATTCAACTCTCCACGAATACTTTCTATTAGTTGAAGGAGACCTTGACCTAGGTCAATCGTTAACGGTGGGATATATCTTCGCGCCAGTACAGAGCGATCCGCATACGGGGTCCGCACATAATGCCCTACCTGGTCACCACCCATGTACTCGACACTTGTCGAAAGGTCCAAAATCTCCACACACATCTCCAGGAGGTCTGACATCTTTATCGACTCCATGCCGGTGATCACCACGGTTCGGTTCTCGAAATCCTCGTGGAGTATTGCCACACTTGCTCTAGCAGCATCTTCCACATGCACGTAATTTCGGATCGTCTCCGGGCTCCCCTTATAGGTAATTTTCCCGGAAACAAGAGCTCGACGAAGAAGATCCCTGAGAAAGCTCGTTTCAGGTGACCGAGGTCCGTAGAGAGAGCCGTATCGAAGGATCGTAAAGTCAAGGTCATAGGCTTTTTTGTACTCCTGGACGTACAGTTCGGCTGCCTGCTTGCTGCAGCGGTAGAAGCCTCCCTCCCGACTGTTGACGTAGACCGTGCTGGCAAATACGAACCGCTCAACGCCTTGCCGACGACAGCACTCCAGAACCTTGGAATTTCCGAGGATGTTCACCTCTGCAGTCTCTGTCGGACGGCTTGTCGCCTCATCAAGATCGGCTAGTGCAGCAAAATTGTAAACGACATCTGCACCTTCAATTATCTCATCGAGGCTGGTGTCGTCGGCAAGTTCTCCGACGACCATCTGCTGGTCAGGTCGTCGCCACGGCGAGTCAAGCCGGTCATACAGGTACACAGCATGACCAGCTTCCGACAACTGGTCCGCCACGTGGGAGCCCAAAAAGCCACTTCCCCCGATCACAACTGCTCTCAGCGTAGATGCAGACTCCGGCATGAGTGCTGTTACCCCTGGGCCCGCAGGGAACTGTTCTCAAACCCAGGCACAAGACTCCGGAGTGGTTGGTCAGTCAGGAACCGGACCACCTCCTCAGTCGCTTCTATCTCCATTCGTGTGCGACAATCAATCGATGCCGATGCCATGTGGGATGTG
>CEPS01015517.1_pt1 | contig 21423 bp, 21 predicted proteins | sample 530401 | NCBI WGS metagenome assembly CEPS01 (sample SAMEA2620035, study PRJEB7988) | marine metagenome | biome: marine biome (ENVO:00000447); feature: mesopelagic zone (ENVO:00000213) & marine oxygen minimum zone (ENVO:01000065); material: "saline water (ENVO:00002010), including plankton... | reverse complement strand
TATTAATTCAAACTTGACTGAATGGTATAAAAAAATTGGATACGTGCCTCAATCAGTATATTTAATAGATGATACCATAAAAAAAAATATTGCTTTTGGTTTGCGAGAAGAAGACATTGATGACAATTTAATAAAGCAAGCGGTGGAAAAGGCAAGCTTAAGTGAGTTTCTGAATGAGCTTGCAAATGGTTTGGAGACAATAGTTGGAGAAAAAGGGATCATGCTTTCGGGTGGACAACAACAGAGAATAGGAATTGCCAGAGCTCTTTATCGCGATCCTGAAATTTTAATATTAGATGAAGCAACAAGTTCTTTAGACCAAGCAACCGAAAAGAAAATAATGAAATCTGTTCAATTTTTGAAAAGAAAAAAAACATTGATAATAATTACACATCGTTTATCTACTGTTGAAAATTGCGACAAAATATTTTTTATTGATAAGGGAAAAATTACAAGACAAGGTTCCCCAGAAAAAATTCTAAAAAATTTATAATAAAAATGACAAAAATATTAATTACTGGAGCAACAGGTTTTGTAGGTTCTCATTTAACAGAACTTTGTGTAGAAAAAGGTTTCGAAGTAATTGCTTTTGATAGATATAATTCCAATTATAGTTATGGATGGCTTGAAAAATCAAAATATAGAAATGATATTAACTTCATATTTGGAGATATTAGAGATTATGATTCTGTTTTAAAAAGCATGAAAGATTGCAAAATGGTTTTTCATTTAGCAGCTCTTGTTGGGATTCCTTATTCTTACTTATCTCCTCTGGCATATTTAAAAACTAACCTAGAAGGTACATATAATATTCTAGAGTCTTCAAAGTATTTAAACATTGAGCAAACAATAATTACATCTACAAGCGAGACATATGGGTCAGCGCAATATGTCCCAATTGATGAGAAACATCCTCTTTCAGCTCAATCACCATATTCAGCATCAAAAATTTCGGCAGATCAATTGGCGCTTAGTTATTGGAATTCTTTCCAACTGCCTATTAAAATTGTGAGACCTTTTAATATTTATGGACCAAGGCAATCAAGCCGAGCAGTTATACCATCAATAATAATTCAAGCACTCAATAATAAGAAAGAAATAAAATTAGGTAATATTAAGCCTAGTAGAGATTTCACTTATGTTTCAGATACATGCAATGCTTTTTTGGAAATTTTAAAGATAAAAAGTTTTTTTGGCGATACATTAAATGTAGGAACGAATAATGAGTATACCATTGAAGACATCGCTAAAAAGATTTTAAAAAAACTTAATTCCAAAGCAAAAATAAGGAAAGAAAAGCAACGAACCAGATCAGCAAAAAGTGAAGTGGTGAGACTTGTATGTGACAATACAAAGATTTTGAAAAAAACTAATTGGAAACCAAAGATTAAATTTGATAAGGGCTTGGATAAAACCATTAATTGGTATAAGAATTTCAAATTTTTTTTCGAGCACGACATTTACCATATTTAAATTCAGAGAATAAATTTACTATGAGCGACGATATTTTAAACTCAACCAAAAAAATATTTTTTTGCAAGAATTGCGTAGAGTCCAACAAACGATATACAGGTACTCTTCAATATAAAAGGACTAAAAATCAAAAATTGGATACCGCTAAGTTTGATAATACGGGTGTTTGTTTATCTTGTAGATATTATGAAGATAAAGAAAAAACAGATTGGAAACTTAAGGAAAAAGAATTAATTGATATTTTGGACAAGTATAGACGTAACGATGGTAATTATGATGTTTTGGTACCCGGAAGTGGCGGCAAAGATAGCATTTTCACTTCTTTTATCCTTAAAGAAAAATACAACATGCATCCTTTAACTTGTACCTGGGCGCCAGGCATGTACACAGACATAGGTTGGAAAAATTTTAAATCTTGGATTGATGCTGGTTTTGATAATATTTTATTTACTCCAAACAAAAAAGTTCACAAACTATTAACAAAACTTGCTTTTAAAAATCTATTGAATCCCTTTCAGCCATTTATACTAGGGCAATATTATTTTCCTCTAAGATTGGCTACTGAAAAAAAAATTAAGCTAGTAATTTATGGCGATGGACTAGCTGAATGTTCCATTGGAAAGCAAAATATTAATGCACACCATCAGAAGAGAAATATATCAGTGCCTAGATTAAATTACTCAATTAAAGGAGAAGAAATTTTTCTCGGTGGCGAAACTACACAAGATATAATGGAAAAATACAAACTTGATAAAATTGATTTGCTACCATTTATGCCAATGGAAGAAGAGGAAGTTTTGGAGTCTAATACAGAATTGTTAGCAATTACTGATTACATAAACTACAATCCTCAAAATAATTTTTATTTTGCAAAAGAAAAAAGCGGGTTTCAGGTGAATCCTGATGGAAGAAGTGAAGGGACATACACTAAATATTCAAGTTTGGATGATAAAATAGACGGATTTCATTATTATACTTTTTATATCAAGACTGGTAGAGGAAGAGCCACCAATGACGCTGCGCTAGAAGTAAGAAATAAAATTATTACCAGAAAAGAAGCTGTATCACTTGTAAAAAAATATGACGGAGAATTTCCAAAAAAATATTTTAAGGATTTTTTAAATTATATAGAGATTTCTAAAAAGGAATTTTTTGATACAATTGAAGAATTCAGATCTCAGGATCTTTGGAAAAAAGAAAATGGAAAATGGGTACTCAAAAAAGCAGTTTGGCATAAAGATGAAACAAAATAGCTAATGCGAAAAATCAGATTAATAGCCAGACTCGATATCAAAAATTCTAACTTGATCAAATCTATTAATCTTGAAGGACTTAGGATAGTTGGAGACCCAAACACCTTCGCTAAAAAATATTATCAAGATGGAATTGATGAGCTTGTTTTTATGGATTGCGTTGCCACTCTGTATGGGAGAAATAATTTATACAATATTATTAATACTGCAACTAAAGATATTTTTATCCCAATAACGGTTGGCGGAGGTGTTCGTAGTTTGGAGGATGCAAGAAATATTTTAAATTGTGGAGCTGATAAAATAGCAGTTAATACTGCTGCAGTGATTAAACCTGAATTTATTTCTGAATTGGCCAATGTACTAGGCAGTCAAAGCGTTGTTTTATCAGTAGAAGCAAAAAAAAGAAACGAGAATCACTGGGAGGTTTATACGAACAATGGTCGAGAACTAACAGGTTGGGATGTTTTTGAATGGATAAAAAGAGCAGTTAGTCTAGGGGTGGGAGAAATACTTTTGACATCTATAGATAAAGAGGGAACAAGAAAAGGGTTTGATATCGAATTAATAAGATTAGCGTCCCAGATAACGGAAGTTCCAATTATAGCAAGTGGAGGGTTGGGTAAGGTCAATGATTTGATAGATGTAATTAATATTGGAAAAGCTGATGCAGCAGCAGTTGCGGATGCAATTCACTATAAGAGAATTTCAGTAAAAGAATTGAAAAATACAATAATGAAATTTTAATAGATTAATGAAAAAAAAAGTCACCATAATAGATTTTGGAAGCGGGAATATATTAAGCATTAGGAGAGCTTTTGAAAAATGGGATGTAGAAGTTAATATCACTAATAAAAAGGAAAAAATTTTATCAGCATCACGATTGGTTTTACCTGGAGTCGGTGCATTTAAAAATGCTATTGATAAATTAAATTCCAAAAACATTTTTGAGGTAATATCGGAGATAAGATCTAAAGAAATTCCATTGCTAGGTATTTGTTTAGGTATGCAATTATTTTTTGAAGAAAGCGAAGAATTTGGAAAAGTTAAAGGTCTAAGTTTAATGGAAGGAACAGTAAAAAAATTACCTGTTTTATCCCTAAATCATAAAAAACTAAAAATCCCTAGTATTGGTTGGTATAAATTAATTTTGGAAGATAAATCTTTTTCTTTTAAGGAAAATAAATTTTTCAAAAATTTTAATAATGAAGATCGTTTTTATTTTGTCCATTCGTATTATGCAAATCCCAAGGATAAAAGTTTAGTTTTAGCCTCATATAATTTTGGCGATCATTTAATTCCATCAATTGTGGCTAAAAATAATATTATAGGTTGTCAGTTTCATCCCGAGAAGAGCGGTCTTTTTGGACTAAACCTCATAAAAAATTTTATGTCTTTATAATATGATCAGATTGCACGAACCTTTGCTCGAAGGAAATGAGCGAAAGTACATAAAAAATTGCTTAGACCAAGGATGGGTTTCTTCAGCGGGAAAATATGTAGATATTTTTGAGAAGAAAATAGAAAAATATACTAGAGCAAAATACGCAGTTGCTTGCATCAACGGAACATCTGCCTTGCAAATTTCTTTAAAATTAGCAGGTGTGAAACATGGAGATGAAGTAATCGTACCTTCTATGACTTTTATAGCCCCCGTAAATGCAATTAATTATAATAATGCTAAACCAATTTTCATGGATAATGATGAATACTATACTATTGATGTTAACAAGGCTATTAACTTTATTAAAAAAGAAACACAAACAGGAATAAAAAAAATATCTGGAAATAAATCACTAATTACTATTAACAAAAAAACAGGAAACCGGATCTCAGCTTTGATAGTGGTGCATGTTTTTGGAAATGCTGTTAGACTTGATAAGTTAATTAATCTTTGCAGAAAAAAAAATATTGCATTAATTGAAGATGCTGCTGAAAGTATTGGAACATTCTATACATCTGGTAAATTTAAAGATAAACATACAGGCACTTTGGGAATAATAGGCTGCCTTTCTTTTAATGGTAATAAAATAATTACTACAGGTGGCGGAGGAATGATATTGACCAACAGTCTCAAAATTGCAAAAAAAGCAAAATATTTAACTACTCAAGCAAAGAATGATTCAATTTATTCTATACATAATGAAGTTGGCTACAATTTTCGCCTAACAAACATTCAAGCAGCCCTAGGTCTTGCTCAACTTGAGTCCTTAACAAAATATATTAAGAGAAAAAAAATTATTCACGAAAGGTATAAGGATAAAATAAGTAAGATTAAAGGCTTGGCAATATCGAATTCATCTTATTGCACAGGATGTAATTATTGGCTTAACATTCTTGAAATAAACGAACATTTATCTAAAACGAAATTATCAAAAATTATTAAATATCTTCATGAAAATGGAATCGAAACAAGACCTTTTTGGTATCCAAATCACCTACAAAAACAATATAAAAATTGTCAGACCTATAAACTGGACTATATTAAAAAAATTTATCAAAATAGATTATGTCTTCCTAGCAGCGCTCAATTAACCAAAAAAAAACAAGATTTTATTTGTTCGAAATTAAAAAATATTCTGAAAAAAATAACTTAAATAAATGGAGGAATCCTATGTTTTATAAAAATTTGTTAATTAATTCAAACGCGACTATTAAAGATGCGCTTAAACAATTAAGTAAATCGGGAGAAAAATGTTTAATAGTTGTTGATAAAAAAAATAAACTTTTGGGTACCCTTACCGACGGAGATGTTAGAAGGGTTATTTTAAAAGGAAAGCTTCTCAAAGATAAAATTAATAATATTTATAATAAAAACCCGATTCATTTAATAAGAGGAAAATATTCATTAGGCCAAACCAAAAATATTTTTTTAAAAGAAAAAATTGACGTTATTCCAATTATAGATAATTCATTAAAAGTGGTTGATATAGTTGTTTTTACTGATCTTTATAAAAAAAATAATAATCAACAAAGAAAATTTGTAAAATCTTTAGTTATTATGGCTGGTGGTAAAGGCACAAGGTTAGAACCTTTCACAACTGTATTGCCTAAACCTTTGGTACCTATTAACGGAAAACCTATTATTGAGCTCATTATTGAAAAGTTTTTAGAAAATAAAGTTTCAAATTTTATTATTACTTTAAATTATAAAAGTAAAATTCTTAAAGCCTTTTTTCAAGAAATGAAACCAAAACTCAATTTATCTTTTATTGATGAACCTAAACCATTAGGAACTGCTGGAGCATTAAGTTTATTGGGAAACAAAATAAAAAAACCGTTTTTAGTAACTAATTGTGACACAATAATTAATGTTGATACCGACGATCTGTTAAGTTTCCATGTTACCAATAATAACGATTTAACATTAGTTGCATCTGCTAAAGAATATGTAGTTCCTTATGGGACATGTAAACTAACCAAGAAAGGTTATCTTCAAAATATTTTAGAAAAACCAAAATTTGATTTTTTAGTAAGTATTGGGCTTTATGTAATAAATCCTAATTTAATTAGGTTAATACCCAAAAACAAAACTTTCAATATGATTGATTTAATACAACTTGCAAAAAGAAAAAAAAAACAAATAGGAGTTTATCCTATAGATGACGAGTCCTGGATTGACGTGGGTCAGTGGTCGGAATATCGTAAAGCAGTTGACCGATTAATATGAATAAATCAATATTGATTTCAGGTTACGGATCTATTGGTAGAAGACATGCGCAAATTTTGTCTACATTAGTTAAAAAAAAAAATATAACAATTCTAACAAATCAAAAACTTTCAAATTTTCGCACAATTAAAACAGTGAAAGCATTAAATGAGGTTAATCCTAATTATATAGTATTATGTAATCCAACAAGTGACCATATTAATAAAATAAAGTTTATTGAAAAAAATTGTAAAAACAAATTTATTTTAGTTGAAAAGCCTTTGTTTGCTAAGCCAAGTAAAATTAAGATAAAAAAAAATAAATATTTTGTGGGATACAATTTAAGATTTAATCCTATAATAAATTTTTTAAAAAAAAAAATAAGCTCCAAAAAAGTTTGGACAGTTAATATTTTTTGCGGTTCCTATTTACCTCATTGGAGAAATAATATTAATTACAAAAATTCATCAAGTGCAAAAAAGAAACTTGGCGGAGGAGTATTGTTAGATCTAAGTCACGAACTTGATTATGTACAGTGGTTATTTGGCAAAATTAAAATTGAATATTCCAAATCAAAAAAACTTTCAAATTTACAAATTGAAACAGATGATTTTTTAAATTTAATTGGAAGTACAAAAAGGGTGGCATTTATTCAAATAACCTTAGATTATTTTACACGCGAGTCTAGACGGCAAATACTGATCAATGGAAAAAATATAAGCTTGCAAGCAGATTTAATTAAAAAGCAAGTTGTCTACTATGATGGAAAAAAAAAAAAAATTTACAATTTTAAAAATTCGAATAAAAATTCTGAATATAAAAAACAGCATTTAGCTATACTAACAAAAAAATATACTAATAAGCTTTGTACGTTTAATGAGGGAAAACAGCTTGTATATTTAATTGATCAAATAAAATCTAAATCTAATAATTCATGAATTTTACTTTGTGCACAATATGCGCTAGAGGTGGGTCCCAAGGTATAAAAAATAAAAATCTTAAAATAATTAATGGTAAGCCATTAATTTATTTTACCATTAATCAAGCGATTAAATCAAAAATTTTCGATCATATTATAGTGTCAACTGACTCTAAAAAAATATTAAAAAGTGCAAAAGCTTATGGAGCCGATAGCTGGTTTATACGCCCTAAAAAACTTTCGTCCAACTCGAGTCCAAAAATACCTGCAATAAGACATGCTTTAATCAAGGCTGAAAAATTTTATAATAAAAAATTTGAGTTTATAATAGATTTAGATGTTACCTCTCCTTTAAGAAAAGTTGAAGACATCACAAAAGCATATAAAGTTTTTATTAAAAAAAAGGGGGATGTTTTAATTACCGCAACAAGATCAAAAAAAAATCCATATTTCAATATGATTGAAATGGTTAAAAAAAAGATAAGAAAGGTGAAAAATACTAATAAAATTTATTTTAGAAGACAAGATGCTCCAAAAACTTATGATATGAATGCATCAATTTATATATGGAATAGAAAAACCTTAATGAATTCCAACTCTCTTGTACACAGTTTAAAAAAAGGTGATAAAAAAAAAATATTAATGCATGAAATGCCAGAGACTAGATCGATTGATATCGATAGTGAATTTGATTTTAAATTAGTAAAGTTCTTATTAAAAAAAAATAGTTAATAACTTAATAAAAATAAACTCATTTTAAGTCTATACAATTTATGAAAACATTAATTATCGCTGAAGCGGGAGTTAACCATAACGGTTCGATAAAACTTGCTTTAAAACTTGCAAAAGAAGCAAAAAAATGCGGAGCAGATATTGTAAAGTTTCAAACTTTTGTTCCAGATCAAGTAGTTGTTCCAAAAGCACGAAAAGCTAAATATCAAAAAACCAATAAAAGAGATAGCGAAACACAATTAAATATGATCAAAAAATTTCAATTATCTTTCGACGACTACACTAAAATAAAAAATGAGTGTAAAAAAAACAAAATTATTTTTATGAGCTCTGCTTTTGATGAGGAAAGTATTATTTTTTTGTACAAATTGAAGCAATCTACTTATAAAATTCCATCAGGTGAAATAACGAATTTTCCAGCGTTGAGAACAATTGCCAAATTTAAAAAAAAAGTGATCCTCTCTACTGGTATGTCTAATTATAAAGAAATAGAAAAAGCTCTAAATATTTTGATTAAGTTTGGAACTAAGAAAAAAGATATTACGATACTTCATTGCAATACTTCTTACCCAACTCCCATGAAAGACGTAAACTTATTAGCAATTAAAGAGATTAAAAAGAAATTCAAGGTAAATGTAGGGTATTCAGATCATACAATGGGCATAGAGATTCCCATAGCAGCAGTAACCATGGGAGCTACTGTGATTGAAAAACATTTAACTTTAGATAAAAATTTTAAAGGCCCAGATCATAAGGCCAGCTTAGAACCTAAAGTATTTAAAAAAATGGTTCAAAGTATAAGAAATATTGAAAGAGCTTTAGGTAAAAAAGAAAAAAAGATAACTTCTAGTGAAAAACCAAATATTTTAATTTGTAGAAAATCAATAGTAGCAAAAAAAAATATAGCAAAAGGTGACTTTTTTTCTGAAGCAAATTTAACTACAAAAAGGCCAGGCACCGGACAGAGCCCTATGAATTGGTTACATCTTATAGGAAAGAAATCTAAAAGAAATTATAAAAAAGATGGTTTCATCAAGGACAAATAAAAAAGTTTTTTGTGTAATAACTAGTTCAAGAGCAGAATTTGGAATTATGCGAAATTTATTAAAGGAATTAAAAAAAGATTCTTCAATAAAGTTAAAATTAGTAGTTACTGGATCACACTTATCAAACAAACATGGATATACAATAAAGGAGGTTATCAAAAGCAATTTGGATATTTGTAATAAAATTTCAGTTATTAGTGAAAATGATACTCCAAACGATATCGCCCAATCAGCCGCTATTGTTTTGAAAAAATTATCAATCACATTTTCTAATTTAAAACCAGATTTATTAATTATCTTAGGAGACAGATTTGAAATTTTAATTTCAGCTTTTGTTGCTACTTTACATAAAATTCCAATAGCTCATATTGCCGGAGGGGAAGTTACTGTGGGTTCTTATGATAATCAATTTCGGCATAGTATTTCGAAAATGTCTTTTTTACATTTTGTTTCAAATGAAATTTATAAAAAAAGACTAATACAAATGGGAGAAAATCCAAAAAAAGTGTTTAATTTTGGCAACCTTTCTTTAGATAACCTTAAAAAAGAAGTTTTTGCCTCGAGAAGATTTCTTGAAAAAAAATTTAAAATTAAATTTAGTAAAATTAATTTTCTTGTAACATACCACCCCGAAACTCTTAGTAATAAACATTCTAAATTACAGTTCAGTGAAATTTTAAAAGCAATTTCTCAGTTTAAAAAATATAATTTTATTTTTACTTCTGCAAATTCGGATGAATGTGGCGATATAATAAATGATATGATAAAAAAATATGTTAAAAAAAAAAACAATGCTTTTTATGTTAAATCATTTGGTCAGGCGAATTATTTTTCCGTTTTAAAAAATGTATGTGGAGTGATAGGAAATTCTTCTAGTGGAATTATAGAGGCTCCATCTTTTAAGATCGGCACTATAAATATTGGAGATAGACAAAAAGGCAGGATAAAATGCGAAAGCACAATCAGCTGTAAATCAAATGCAAAAGAAATATATTTTTCAATAAATAAAATATTAGATAAAAAATATAAAAAAAAATTGGAAAAAATTAGAAATCCTTATTTAAAAAAAAATACAATCAGTAATATTAAAAAAGTGCTTTCTAAATTTAGGCTAGATCAAGATTTAAAAAAAACTTTTTTCGAGAAAAAATAAAATTAATGTTCAATTGGTTTTTTTATTAAATTCATGCATATTATATTTGGAAACCTAACTTTTTGGCAAATACCTATATTAAAATTGCTCAAGCGTTTAAAATTTAATGTTTTTTATCTTGATATTGCACTCAATTCAGATTTTAAAAGAAATGAAATCGCAGAAAAGTTAAGAAAAAAAAATATTTTTCCATTACCTCTAGAGTTAGAGAAGAATTTGCCAAAAGCATCGTTTCCTAATTGCGATCGTGATCCAAATGAAATTACATACAAGAGAAACATGAAATTGGTTCCAGATGAAATTTTAAAAAAATATTGTAATTTATTTTCACTAAAGGACGAAAAAATAAAAAAACTTAGATTATTATTACAAGATGTTTTTGGGGGGCAGTTCTATATATCGGGTTTGCTTGATATATGGTCAGATTTACATTCATCAAAAAAAATAATTTATATAAGTTTTAAATTCTTTTCTTTTTACATGTCAAATAAAAGTAGCAATTTATCAAAAATAGTTATTCCTTTAGATATTTTTAATTTTTTTATCAAAAAAGGCTTAAAAATTTTTCCATCTTTTTTTTCGGCAATTACAAATAATAATAATTTAAATAGAGGAAAAAAAATTTTTAATAATAAAAATTTTAAAGATTTTGAAAAACATGAAGTGGCGTTTTTATCACATAAAGGAATTTCTTATGGAACAAATAAAAAAGACTTTCTCTTTGAAAAATCTCTATATTATTCAGATAATAAAAATTCGAATTTTAATAAATATAACCTTTTGCATCTAGATTATTCAGATTATCCTTCGCCTGACAGTGATATTAATTGGGTGTGTATTAATACAATTAGTATTTCAAGATCAAAAATTTTTTTTAAAACATTATTATTTTCACTTAGATCTTTTTATCTAATAAAAAATTGGTCTACATATCTTGGATGGCTATTGTGTATTCAGCAATATAGCCTTTATGTTAAATACTTTGAGATAATTAAAAAGTTTAAAAATCTTAAAATAGTTTTGATTGATTATGATTGCCTGTGTCCAAAATCATTAATTTTAGCTTGTGATAATAATAATGTAAAAACAGTAGCAACCCAAGAACGATTTAATACAGCCTATTATACATCTTTTTCTAATGTAGTTCTCAACACATATTACGTGGGGAGCGAATACATCGCAAAGGTAATAAAAGAATCAAAATATTACGATATACAGAATATTATTCCAGTAGGACAATATAGAAGTGATTATATTTTATATTACAAAAATCGACCAGTTCCAGATGAGATTTCCAAAGCTAAAGAAAATGGAAAAAAGATATTGGTAGCTTTTGGATGTCATTCATCAAAAAATTGGATCCATTCCTATCCCCATTTGCTGACAAATTGGTCTGCACAAATAAATTTTTTGGAAGATATGATTAAACTTTCACAAAAATTAGAAAATACTTTTATAGTATTAAGATATAAAAATATACATTGGGTAGAAAATGAATTTTTTAAAAAAATTTTTGATAAAATATATCATTGTGAAAATATAATATTGTGCACTGATTACCAAAAATCTTATTATTCATATAGCCTGTGCGCACATGCTGACTTAGTAATAGCTAAAACGACATCTATTGCAGACGAATGTTTATCAAAAAAAATTCCTGTATTATTCCATGAATATACTCACAATATGGAAATAATTATTTCAGATATTCCTAATTACTTACCCTCAGAGTTAACTTGTCATAATTTTGAAGATTTGTACAATAAAAGCAAATCAATTTTGTTTTTAAAATCAAGTATAATAAAAGAGAAAATTGAAGAGCTGACTAATAAAATTTATTACGTAAGCAAAGAACAAAATATAAAAAAAAAAATACTTGACGATTTAGAAAATCAACTAACTCAAACCAAGGCTAATTAAAAAAAATGAAAAATAATATATCATCAATTTTTTTAGGTACTAGAATAGAAGTGTTAGAAAAATTTGCAAAATTAACCAATGTTAAAGAAATTTATACAACAAAAAATTCTTTTGTAAGTCTTTATTTTAATAAAAAAGGGATTAAAAAATTTATTTTTAATCAAAAAAACAAACAAGAAATTTTTAAAAAAATTACAAATGCAAAAGTTAAAATAGTACTTTCAGCAGGATTTCCATACATTATTCCTAAAAAAGTACTAAATAAAAAAAGACTTTATTTAAACTCACACCCATCACTTTTGCCTAAATATAAGGGATATTATTCAATAACTGATGCACTAAAAGCGAAAGAAAAATTTATTGGAGTTACTGTGCACAAAATGACGCCTGAGGTGGATAGTGGTAAAATTATTTGTCAAAAAAGTGCTTCAATCCATAAAAAAAAATTGAATGAAGTTTATGATTTAATTTTTGGAAAGATTGAACCCGAGGTAATTTCAAAGGCCATGAAATTAATAATTTTAAACAAAAAAAAATGGTTATTGTAAAAAGAAAATTCATGATTGGTGGTGAATTTGAAAATAAATTTACTAAGTCAAATCACTTTTTTGCTGACAAACTATTAATCAAGGGTACATATTTTAATTCTGGCAGAGCGGCCTTTGATCAGATTTTAACTAAATTAATTAATAATAAAGTAAACAAAATTTATGCTCCGGCTTATACTTGTCCGTCATTAGTTGAAAGAATTATCCATAAAAAATTAAAATATAGTTTTTATGATTTAGATAATAATTTAATTCCAAAAATTAAACCATGTTATAATTCTGCAATATTAATAATTCATTATTTTGGCTGGGAAAATAAGTTAAAAAAAAATTTTCATAAATTAAAAAAAAAAAAAATATTTTTGGTAGAAGATTTGAGTCATTCTTTTTTGAATTCAAAAATAAAAATTAGAGAAAAAAATTTAATATTTTTAAGTTTAAGAAAATTTGGCATTTATAATGACGGCGGATGGTGCAATTTAAATTTAAATCGTAAGTTTAATAATAATAATTTAGCAAATTTATATCTATCTTTCAGAAATAATAAAATAAATTATGTAAATCAAAAAAATAAATATAGAAATAAAGATATAGAATCAGAGCACTTGGCAAAATTATCAAATCTTGAAAAAAAAATTAATTTAAAAAAAAATTTTTTAGTAATAAATCAAACGAGTCTTAATCAAATTACCAATTTAGATTTAAAATCTATTAAAAAAAAAAGAAGAAATAATTTTAATATTTTAAATAAATATTTAAAAAAATATTCTTTGTTTAAAGAAAAACTTTATTCTAATATTGTTCCTCTTGGTTACCCAATTTTAATTAGTAATAGAGATGAAATAAGAAAACTTCTTAAAATGAATGGTATTTTTTGTCCTGTTCATTGGAAAATGCACAACTTTTTAAATAAAAAAAAATTTCCTTCATCTGTAAGATTATCAAAAAATATTCTTACCCTACCCATTGATCAGAGATATGGAAAAAAAGCAATGCTTAGAATTGTAAATATTTTAAAAGAAAATATAAAATATGTTACTTGACGCAATAAAGGATAGGACAAAATGGATTGAGATTCTTGGAGAATTGCCAATAGAACTAAGAGATATATATTTTAATCCTGATTATGTAAGATTAAATTGTACTCATAACGATTCCCAAGCATACTTATTTGTTTACAAAAAAAAAGAAAAGATTTGGATAAATCCATTCATAAAAATTAAAACACCAATATATGTAAAAAATATAAAAAAAATATTTTATGATTTAGAAACGCCATACGGATATGGTGGTCCTATTTCTAATTCTAATGATCGCGAGTTTATAAATAATGGAAATGAGAAGTTTTTAGAGTGGGTAAAAGATTCAAATATACTTGCGGAGTTTATTAGATTTCATCCTCTTTTTAATACAAATCAATACGCCCATACTAGTGTAAAAATTATAGAAGACAGAACTACCTGTAGTCTAAATTTAGAACTGGTTAATGAAAAATTTGAACCATTTAAATCCAAAGTTAAAAATATGATTAGAATAGCAAAAAGGAACAAGTTGTCAGTTAAAATTAGTAAATCAAAAGAAGATTTTGATTTTTTTAAAAAAATTTATATTAACCTCATGTTTAAAAAAAAAGCAGAAAAAAATTTATTTTTTGAGGAAAATTACTTTGAAAATTTATTTAATTTGATTGTAAGTTGCGGAATCACAGTTATTGTAAAACATCAAGATCAGAATATTGCTGCGGGAATTTTTTTATACGGTGAAAAATTTTTACATTATCATTTGTCAGCATCCGATTTACATTTAAGGAAAAATGGAACATTTAATTTAATGATATATGAAGCAGCAATGTATGGAAAAAAAATTGGATTAAAAACCTTGCACCTAGGAGGCGGGAACTTAAAAAAGCATAATGATTCTTTATTTAAATTCAAAAGTTCAATGTCTACTCACCAGCATATTTTTATGATTGGAAAAAGAATAAATAATCTAAAGATTTACAATAACAATGTTAAACAATGGAAAATAAAATACCCATTATTGTCTAAAACTTATAGAAATAGACTTCTTTGCTATCATCTTAACGCAAGTATATTATCGACTAATAATTTATAAATAAAAAATAATGATTAAAAAATATCGTCATACTGGTTTAATAGTAAATAATCTTTCAAAATCACGAAAATTCTATTGTGATCTATTAAACTTAAAAATTATCCAAAATTTTATAGAGGAAGGGGATTACTTTAATAAATTAATTAAAGAAAAAAAACTTAAGGCTAAGGTAATAAAGGCAATATCTCCAGATCATGTTTATGTCGAGCTTATAGAGTTTATAAATGCAAAAAAAAATAAAATACAAAAACCTAAAAGGTTTTATAATGTTGGAGCAATGCATCTTTGTTTTACTGTAAAAAAAATTGATAATTTGTATAAAAAACTAAAAAGAAATAAAGTTAAGTTTTTATCGCCTCCCTTAAAATCAGATTTTGATCCTGTGAAAACTTGTTTTTGTTATGATCCCGATTTTAATCTTGTGCAATTTGTGGAATGAACAAAAATATAAATATTTTTTTAGTTGCTGAAATTGGAATAAATCACAATGGTGATTTAAATATAGCCAAAAAGTTAATCAATGCAGCCGCCGAAGCAGAATTTGACGCTGTAAAATTTCAGAAAAGAAATGTTGAGAAAGTTTACACAAAAGAATTTTTAGATAGTCCTAGAGAAAGCCCGTGGGGGACCACACAAAGAGATCAAAAATTAGGTCTCGAATTTGATAAAAATGAATATCTTGAAATAGATAAGTATTGTAAAGAAGAAAAAATTATGTGGTCTGCATCAGCTTGGGATGTAGAATCACAAGATTTTATTGCAAGTTTTAATGTTGAATTTAATAAACTTGCTTCCCCTATGTTGGGGCACAAACCTTTAGTAAAAAAAATAGCAGCAGAGAGAAAAAAAACTTTTATTTCAACTGGTATGACAACTCTAGAGGAGCTAGATGAAGTTGTTGATATATTTAGAAAAATAAGTTGTCCCTTTGAAGTTATGCATTGTAACAGCACTTATCCATTACCAGTTGAAGAAGCCAACATAATGTGTATTCAGACATTAAAAAAGAGATATAATTGCAATGTAGGATACTCAGGTCATGAAAGCACTTTATTGCAGGTTTGTATAACTGCCATAGCTCTTGGGGCTACTTCAATTGAACGTCACATTACTTTAGATAGAGCTATGTATGGTTCAGATCAAGCGGCATCAATAGAAATAGGTGCACTAAAAAATTTTGTCACAACAATCAGAACGATACCTTTAATAAAGGGTGATGGAATTAAAAAAATTACAAAAAAAGAAGAAATTATTAGAAAAAAACTTCGAATAAAGGTTGATCAAAGTTAACTTCTTTGTCATTCAGCATGTATAGAAATCGAGAAAATTTCGTTGCCATTATTCCCGCACGCGCAGGTTCAAAAGAAATAAAAAAAAAAAATATTATTAAAATTAATGGACATCCACTCGTTTCTTATTCAATAGAAGCTGCTAAAAGATCAAAATTTATAAAAAGCGTATTCGTTACTACAGATGGTAAAGAGATAGCAAAAGTTGCGGAAAAATATGGAGCAAAAACAATTTTTAGACCTAAGTATTTGTCGAACGGTACTATCCAAATTGAACCAGCAATTTTACATGCAATAAAATATATTGAGAAAATTTATAGAGAAAAAATTGATAATATTGTACTTTTACAACCGACATCACCAATAAGAAAACTTGATGATCTGGATAGTGCAATTAAAAAATTTATTAATAATAAGGCAGACTCTCTTTTTTCATGTGTTAATTTACATTCAACTGTTTGGAGAGTTAAAAATTTTAAAGTATTACCATTAGGTCATAATCCGTTTAATCGCAGAGATACAAATAGAAAATATATGCCAGAAACTTTAACTGAAAATGGCTCTATATACATAACTAAAAAAAAAATATATAAAGCGATAAAAAATAGATTAGGTGGCAACATATCAAGGTATACCATGGATAGTTATTCAGCTTTTGAAGTTGATACAAAAAATGATCTTAAGTTTTTTTCAGCATTCTTAAAACCTGAAATTAGAAAAATATTTAAATTAATTAACCCAAAAAAAATTAAATGAAATCAAAAGAAAGATTGGTTTATTTCAATGGTAAATTTGTACCCGAGCAAGAAGCAAAGATATCTATTTATGACTCCGCTTTAATGTTTGGAGATATGGTTTTTGAGATGACAAGATCTTTCAATAAAAATCATTTCAAATTGAAAGAACATATAGATCGATTATATTCGGGTCTAAAAATTTTAAGGATAAAAATCAACTTGTCCAAGGATGATATGTATAGTGCCTGTTTAGAAACCGCTAAAGTTAATGAGCATTTATTTGAAAAAGAAGAAGAACATAGGTTAATGATTGAAGTATCAAGGGGATTGCTTAACATTTATCATGGTATTGATGGGCTAAACAAAGGTCCAAATGTGATAATTGCAGATTTTCCACTTAGATGGACAGTGTCAGGTATGGGTAGATTATTTGATACGGGTATTAATGCAGCAATCCCATCGCAGAGAGCAATCCCATCAAGTTTAATGGATCCAAAAATCAAAAATCGTAGTCGATTATTCTACTTAATGGCTAATATCGAGGTTTCCCAATTTAAAGGAGAAAATAATTGGCCTTTGATGCTTGATCCAGATGGCTACATAGCCGAAGGATCTGGAGATAATTTTTTAATTGTAAAAGATGGTGTAGTTATAAGTCCCGAAGGTAGAAATATATTACGAGGAGTATCTAGAACATATGTGATGAAAGAACTGTGTCCAAAACTTGGGATTTCAACCTTAGAAAAGAATATCGAACCCTATGATGTCTACAATGCCGACGAGTCATTTATGACCGCCACACCCTTTTGCATGCTTCCAGTTACTAGTCTTAATGGTGTAAAAATTGGCGATGGTAAGATTGGAAAAACATATAAAAAAATTTTGAAAAAATGGTCCATGGAGACCAAAGTTAATATTAGTGAACAAATTAAAAATTGGAATAAAGAAAATAATAAAAAGATTAATCAAACAGATAATTTTTTTACGCCATATAAATTCAAATAATGAAATATAACATTGGATTTATGCAAGGTAGACTTTCACCCATGCAAGGAAAAAAGATACAATCTTTTCCTTGGAAAAACTGGAAAAATGAATTTCAAATAGGAAGAAGATTAAACTTTAAAATTATAGAATGGACTTTAGATTTTAATAAACTCTATTCTAATCCCTTAATGACAGATGATGGTCAAAAAAAAATTAAGAATCTTTGTTCAAAATATAGTTTTAAAATTTTATCTCTTACAGGTGACTGTTTTATGCAAAGACCTTTTTGGAAGATTAATTCAGCAAAAAGAGTTCAATTACAAAGAGACTTTTTGAATATTATTAACGCAAGTGGTAAAATAGGAATTAAATTTATTATTTTACCACTAGTTGATAATGGTAAAATAGAAAATCAAAAACAAGAAATGATATTGATTAATTTTTTAAGAAAAATTTATTCTGTATTACGATCAAATAGAATTAAGATTTTATTTGAGACTGATTTTGAACCAAATAAATATTTAAAATTTATGAAGAAATTTAACCATAAATTTTTTGGAATTAATTATGATACTGGCAATAGTGCTTCATATGGTTTTAATCCGAACGAAGAAATAGGTTTATATGGAAAATATATAGATAATGTCCATATCAAAGATAGAATTTATAATGGCAATACTGTTCCGTTAGGTAAAGGAAATGCTGATTTTTTGACTATTTTTAAAAAACTAAATCAAATTAGATATAATGGCAATTTTATTTTACAGGGAGCAAGATCAAAAAATAATCAACATGTGTCTATTATTAAAGAATATAGAGATTTTATAACAAAATTTTTAATAAGTTTATAATCAATGTACAGCGATCTAAATAACAAAAAAGTTTTAGTTACAGGTTCGTCGTTTGGAATAGGGTTAGAAATAGCAAAAAATTTTAGTGACGCTGGTTCAGTTGTTGCACTAAACGGAAGAGACAGTAATAAATTAAAAAAAGCAGCGAAGGATATTTATAATTCAAAAATAGTACTTGGAAATGTAGAGGATCCTAAAATAGCAAAAAAAATTGCAACTAAAGCTGTTTCGTTATTAAATGGTCTAGACATTCTTGTCTGCAATGTTGGTAGTGGAAAATCTGTTAAACCGGGGTTTGAAAAGCATCAAGATTGGCACACAAGTTTCAAAAAAAATTTCTTTAGTACAACCAATATAATAGAAGCTTCAAAAAAACATTTAATTAAGTCTAAAGGAAATATAATTTGCATCTCATCGATTTGTGGTATTGAATATATTAAAGGAGCACCTATCACTTACTCGGTTGCGAAATCGGCATTAAATTTTTACGTCAAAGTGAACTCAAGAATTCTTGGTCAAAAAGGAGTTAGAATTAATGCGATAGCTCCAGGAAATATCCTTTTTAAAGGATCTGATTGGGAAAAAAAATTAAATAAGAATAGGAAAGTTATTACAAGAAGTATAAATTCAAATGTTGCCTTAAAAAAATTTGGAAATCCAAAAAGTATAGCAGATATATGCTTGTTTTTAGCTTCAGAAAAATCACATTTTGTAACCGGTAGTGTTTGGATAGCAGACGGCGGACAAGTTAAACAGCTAAACGTTTAATTACAAATTAAAAAATATGAATAAAAATATTAATAATTTATTTAATTTAAATAACAAAAATATTGTAATCGCTGGAGGTGCTGGTTTTTTGGGCTCGCAGTTTTCATCAGCATTATCTAACATGGGTGCGACACCAATAATTTTGGATATAAACAATATATCTCTAAACCTTTTAAAAAAAAGGTTTAAAAAAAAAAGACAGAAAGGTATCTTTTTTTTAGTTGATCTCAATAATGAAAATAAAGTTAATGCAACAGTTAATCTAATTATAAAAAAACACAGAAAGATTGATTGTCTAATCAATGCCACGGGCTTTACAGGTGATAATATGCTCAAATCGAATAGTAATTTTTTCGAAACATTTGAAAAATATGATTTTAAACTATGGCAAAAATCTCTTGATGCAAATTTATCAAGTATATTTGTTGTAACAAAATCTGTTGTAAAGCACATGTTGAAAAGAAGAAAAGGCTCTATTGTAAACATAGCTTCTGACGTTGGAGTAATTTCCCCAGATCATAGAATTTATGAACCAAACAAAAAATTTAATTATAAAGGGGTGAATTTTAATACTACCGTTTGTTATTCAGTCGCAAAGTCAGGGATTATTTCTATGACAAGATACTTAGCTACACTCTGGGCAAAAAAAGGTATTAGAGTAAACTGCATTTCACCTGCTGGTGTTTATAAAAAACATGATAAAAAGTTTGTTGAACAATTATCACATAGAATTCCTCTTGGTAGAATGGCTAGACCCGAAGAATTAAATGGAGCTATTGTCTATTTATGCTCTAACGCATCATCATTTGTAACTGGTCACAATCTTATCGTAGATGGCGGAAGAACTATTTGGTAATAACAATTAGTTAAATCTATTTAGTAAGCAAAGTTGAAAAAAATATTTTTTTTATTGCCGGGTCAATTTTTACGAAGAGAATATTTCCGTTTTGGAATTGATATATTAAAAAAAAATTTTTTAGTAAAAACTCTTGATTTTACTCCTTGGTTAAATCCAGAACTTTATCAGGATTATCCTAACAAAGCCTTTTATTTTAGAAATAATGTTTCAATTAGTTCTGAGAAAGATTTATTGAATTTATTAAATACAACTCAGCCTGATATTGTAGTTGACGCTTTATCTAATAATAAAAAAGCAAAAAGAATAAAAAAAATAATTAAACAAAATAGTAAAATTTTATTTGTTGGATTATTTATTAATACTATACCTCATCCGAAAACAAATATAAAAGAAATTTTAAAAATTTTAATTTTAAAACCCAAAAAATTTTTCTATAAACTATTTAAATTTGTAAATATTAATTATTTTTACAATTTTAAATTTGACCCATGTATTGTAGGCGGTTTGCATGCCATGAGCAAAACAAAAACTAAAGAATTAATACTGGGTCATTGCATGGATTATGACATTTATTTAGATATTAAAAATAAACCAGTAAATAATAATAATTCTTACGCTGTTTTTATAGATGATGGCATGACTCATCATTCTGACTATTCTATTCTAAACCAAAAACCACCAATAAGTGTAGACGATTATTATCCTCTTTTGGCAAAGTTCTTAAATAAGTTTGCAATTGAAATTAAACTACCTGTATTATTTGCTACTCATCCAAAAACACCAGATCATATAATTGAAAAGTTTCCAAATTTATTAAAAGGAATAAAGTATCAAATTGGTAATACTGCTGAATTGGTTAGAAATTCAAAAATGGTTTTGTTGCATCAAAGTACGGCATTTTCTTTTGCAGTTTTATTTAATAAACCCGTTGTCTTTTTGACCTCAAACAAACTCAGAGATTCTTGGATTGGTCCCAGAATAGACAATTTTGCCAAAAGCGTAAATGGCCAAATTATTAATATGGATAATGATTTAAATAAACCTTTGGACTTTCAGAACTTATTAAAGATTGATAAAAGCAAATACAAAAATTATTTAGATCAATATTTGAAAGTACCCAATTCTCC
>CEPS01034660.1_pt1 | contig 21493 bp, 22 predicted proteins | sample 530401 | NCBI WGS metagenome assembly CEPS01 (sample SAMEA2620035, study PRJEB7988) | marine metagenome | biome: marine biome (ENVO:00000447); feature: mesopelagic zone (ENVO:00000213) & marine oxygen minimum zone (ENVO:01000065); material: "saline water (ENVO:00002010), including plankton... | reverse complement strand
AAATGGACCTCTGAAGATAAAAAAGATGAAAAAAAATATGAGGTCTTTAACTTTCCTGGTCCAGGAATAGCTTTATCGATGTATAACTTAGATAAATCTATTGAGGACTTTGCAAGATCTTGTTTTAATTATGGTTTAATAAAAAAATGGCCAGTTTACTTCTCTACTAAAAATACAATTTTAAAAACTTATGATGGAAGGTTTAAAGATATATTTCAAAAAGTATTTGATCATGAATTTAAAACCAGGTTTGAAAAAAATAATATTACTTACGAACACAAGCTTATCGATGACATGGTCGCGTGTGCAATGAAATGGAGCGGAAAATATATTTGGGCATGTAAAAATTATGATGGGGACGTTCAATCGGATACAGTTGCTCAAGGATATGGATCTTTGGGATTAATGACTAGTGTATTGTTAGCTCCCGATGGCAAGACGATGGAATCTGAGGCTGCCCATGGTACTGTGACTAGACATTATAGGATGCATCAACAGGGAAAAGAAACTTCAACAAATCCTATTGCTTCAATATTTGCCTGGTCAAGAGGATTGGCACACCGTGGAAAATTAGATTCAAACCAAAAATTAGTCGATTTTAGCAAATCTTTAGAAGAGGTTTGTATAACAACTGTTGAAAAAGGATCTATGACAAGAGATTTAGCAACACTAATAAGCCCTATCAATAAATACCTCACTACCAATCAATTTTTAGAAGAAATTAATGGTACGCTAAAGAAAGTGTTTAATTAATTTTTTTTAAAATTTCTTTATAAGATTCGTCAATTTTTTCCTGTTTTTCACCTCCGGCCTGGGCGAAATCTTTTCTTCCTCCTCCTCCTTTGCCCCCCAAAACTGAAGATCCGACTTTGATTAGGTCAACGGCACTATATTTTTCTGTTAATTTTTCCGTGACTCCTATTGCTAAACCTAATTTGTTTGAATGGATAGCGTAAGCAATTACAATTCCTTCTTTTAATGCTTTTTTTCCCTGATCAATTACAGATCTGAGTTCTTTTGTTGGTAAATCTTGGATTATCTGAAACCTTATTTTTATTTTATTAACAATTTCTTCCTTTATTTTGTTTTTTTCTTTATTTTTAAGTACAGAATTTATTAACAATTTTTCATGTTGTTTTACTAATTTTTTTAATTGTTCATTTAAAGGTTCGTTACTATCTTTTTCTAGGTTTCCACCCAAAGAAAGAATTTGTTGTTTTGTTTTTTCAATTTTTTCTGTAAATCTTTTGTCCTCAACTCCTTTTTCCTTTTCTTTATTTTGTAAATGTTCGCTTAATTGTGTCGCTCTAAGAGCCTCTACTCTTCTAACGCCAGCGGCAATTGCTGATTGACTTATGATTTTAAATTTTCCTATCTCAGAGGTATTTTTAACATGCGTTCCACCACAGAGCTCTGTTGAAAAATAGCTATTGTTATCTTTACCCATTGAAAGAACCCTTACTTCTTCACCATATTTTTCTCCAAACAAAGCAATGGCGCCGCTACTGACGGCTTCTTTGGGTGTCATCAATCTAGTTTTTACATCACTTTTTGCATCAACCATTGTATTTACGTAATTTTCTACTTTACCTATTTCACTTTCATTAACTGGTTTCATATGGCTAAAATCAAATCTTAGGCGATCGGAACCGACGAATGCTCCCTTTTGAATTACATGTTTTCCAAGAACCCTTCTGAGTGCTTCGTTTAGCAAATGAGTTGCCGAATGATAAGCCCTAATATTCGCTCTTCTATTTGAATCTATTTCTAAATTTACCGAGTCTCCTTTTTTGATTTTTCCCTCAACTAGTTGGCCTATGTGAATATGGAGGTCTCCTAATCTTTTTTGAGTATCCCTAACCGAAAATTTAGAATCTGAATTAAACAACAAACCGCTGTCTCCAATTTGCCCTCCCGACTCTCCATAGAAAGGTGTTTGATTAGTAATAACAATTCCTTCATCTTTTTCTCTTAATGAATCTACCTCTTCTCCATTTTTAATAATTCCTAAAATAACACCTTGGGATTTGTCAGTTTCATATCCTAAAAAATCCGTAGGTCCTAGCTTGTTTCTAATTGAAAACCATATATTTTCTACCGAACTATCGCCTGATCCTTTCCAATTTTTTTTAGCTTCTTGTTTCCGTTCACTCATTAATTTTTCAAATGAAGCAATATCCACTTTCAAAGATTTGGATTTTAAAATGTCCTGAGTTAAATCAAGAGGAAAACCATAAGTATCGTAAAGTTTAAAAGCAACTTCTCCTGGCAATATTGTCTTAATGTTTTTAATTTCATCATTAAGAATATTTACTCCCCTTTCAAGAAGAACTAAAAATTTCTCTTCTTCCATCTTAAGAGTTTCGCTAATTAGAGCTTCCGCCCTAACAAGCTCTGGATAAGATTTGGACATCTCGTTAATTAAAGTTCGGACAATTTTACAAAAAATAGGTTCTTTAGTTCCTAGTAAATGAGAGTGTCTCATCCCTCTTCTCATAATTCTTCTTAAAACATACCCTCGACCTTCATTAGAAGGAAGAACTCCTTCGGCTATTAAAAAAGCACTAGCACGAAGATGATCGGCAATAACTCTAAAACTAGCCAAATTATTTTCGCATATTTTTACCTTTAAAATTTCAGAAGCTGAGTTAATTAATTTTTTGAAATGGTCAGTTTGATAATTATCATGTGTACCCTGCAATAAAGCTGAAATTCTCTCTAGACCCATGCCAGTATCAACCGAAGGTTTGGGTAGATTAACTCTTTTATCTTTTGAAACTTGTTCATATTGCATAAAAACGAGATTCCAGATTTCAATAAATCTGTTTCCATCTTGATTTGCACTTCCGGGAGGACCACCATCTAAATGATCACCATGATCAAAAAAAATTTCGGAACAAGGACCACACGGTCCCAAATCTCCCATAGACCAAAAATTATCTGAAGTTGAAATTTTGTAGATTTTATCTGAACTTAAACCAGCTATTTTTTTCCAATAATTATAAGCCTCCTCATCGTCATAATATACACTGGCACTTATTCTTTCTTTTGGAAGGTTAAAATCTTTGGTAATTAAATTCCAAGCCAATTCAATAGCTGTATCTTTAAAATAATCTCCAAATGAAAAATTACCCAACATCTCAAAAAATGTATGATGTACAGGTGTATATCCAACATTTTCTAGATCGTTATGTTTACCTCCAGCTCTAACACATTTTTGTGATGTGGTTGCTTTGTTATAGTCTTTTTTTTCTAAACCAGTAAAAACATTTTTAAATTGCACCATGCCTGAATTAGTAAACATCAAAGTCGGATCATTGATTGGAACCAAATTGCTTGAATCCACAATTTTATGATCGTTTTTTTTAAAATAGTTTAGAAATGAACTTCTTACCTCATTTAAGGTTTTATTACTCATGCTGAATATCAAAATACATTTTTTTAAAATGATGTCTACAACAGATAAACAAAAATAAAGGTGTTTTATTAAACACCTTTATTTGTTTTAGATGGCTTTTTATTAATCTTTTTTACTATTTTCTTTAGAATCTTTTTCAACAACAAGATTTTTCTCTACAGGATTGCCCTCTATTTTTTTGCAATAACGCCTGCTTTGGTTCTAACTGCCATTTCAATTTCAGCTGCAACTTGAGGATTTTTTTCCAAATAGACTTTTGCATTTTCTCTGCCTTGTCCAATTTTTTCGCCTTTGTATGCATACCAGGCGCCAGCTTTTTCCACAATATCTGCTTTGGCTCCAAGATCTATTAGTTCTCCTGATTTGCTAATTCCTTTCCCATACATTAAATCAAATTCTACTACTTTGAATGGTGGTGATACTTTGTTTTTTACTACCTTAACCCTCGTTGAATTGCCAATTATCTGATCCTTTTCTTTTATTGCTCCAATTCTTCGAATATCCATTCTGACAGATGAATAAAATTTCAATGCATTTCCACCAGATGTAGTTTCTGGATTACCAAACATAATACCAATTTTCATTCTTATTTGATTTATAAAAATCACCATCGTATTAGTTTTCGAAATGGAGCTTGTAAGTTTTCTTAACGCTTGGCTCATCAACCTTGATTGTAGACCAACGTGATGATCACCCATCTCACCTTCGATTTCAGCTCGTGGTGTTAATGCAGCAACGGAGTCAATAACCAAAACGGAAATAGATCCCGATTTAATTAAAGTATCTGCTATTTCTAAAGCTTGTTCACCAGTATCTGGCTGAGAAATTAAAAGTTCATCAGTTTTAACTCCTAATTTTTTTGCATATATTGGATCAAGCGCGTGTTCTGCGTCAATGAATCCACAAATTCCTCCGGTTTTTTGTGCTTCGGAAATTACTTGCAACGCTAGGGTAGTTTTACCTGATGCCTCGGGTCCATAAATTTCTATTACTCTTCCTTTTGGCAGACCCCCTATCCCCAAAGCCAAATCTAAACTAAGTGACCCTGTAGATATTGATTCAATATCCATAACAGTTTGTTGACCTAACTTCATTACAGAGCCCTTGCCAAAAGTGTCATCGATCTGACTTATGGCTGCTTCTAGGGCCTTATTTTTCTCTTTGTTTTCTAATTCCTGATTTTTATTTGATTTAACGATTTTTAGGTTATTTTTTGTCATTTTTACCCTTTTTTTCAATATTCATTATACGAATCACTAATTTAAATGTACACATTTTGTTCTTTTAATCAATAGTTATGAATTGTTATATTTTAAAGGAAAATTAACACTTAATTTAAGCCTAGATAAGACCCAGTTAATCGACCAATTGATGAAAGAAGCCTAAATTGAGATAAGAGAAAGTCTCTCTTTGAGTTTACCAAATCAATTTTAGCATTAAGCAATATAGAGTTGGATTGTATGACATCGAGAGTTGATCTTCCCGACCCAGATTCATATTCAATAGTAATGCCTTCATTTGCTATTTCAGCTGCTTTGACTTGATATCTAACGGAAGTTAAAAAACTTTTAGAAGATTGAAAATTAGACCAAGCATTTGCCACCGAAGCTTTATTGAATTTTTTAGAATCTTCAAGTAATAATTGTTTTTGCTTTCTCAAACTTTTTGATTTTTTTAGGTTGGCTATATTCTTTCCTCCAGAAAATATTGGCCAAGAAGCTTCGGCTTTTAAAATTTCCTTATCTGTTTCATCATGGGATGAACTTATATCTTCAGTTTGTGTCATTTTATATGAAAGTGATGCTGATGGAGATAGTTCAGATCGTGCTATAATTATATCCTGTTGAGATTGTTCCAATTCCAATATAGCTATATTTAAATCAGGATTTTCTTTTTTCGAAATTTTATTTGCTGAAACCAAACTTCTTGGAAGTCCATAATTAAAAACGTATGTCTCGTTTAGGTTTTCGTAGTTATTTATAACACCTATGGTTTTTTCATAATTTAATTTACTGGTTATTAGATGGTTTCGGATCTCAATTAATTTAGCATTTGCGCCCGCCAAAGAAGCTTCTGATTGGGCTAAATCGGTTAAATTAATTTCACTTCGCTCTAATCTATTTTTGTCATTTTCCACCTGTCTTTCTAGCAAATCTACATTTGAAATATTAATCTCAACCTTTTTTTTATTTACAACAAGATTTGTATAAACTTCTATAGCTTCAAGTAAAATTTCTTGTTCTGCTTTTTTTAATTTCAATTTTGATAATTCTAAACCTATAGTGTTTTTTTCAAGATTTGCCATTCCGCCCAAACCCTGAAAAAGTGTCTGCTCAATTAATATTGATTCTTGGCTGGGTTTAACATCTGTGCTCCTAACGTCTGCTCCGCTTCTATTTGTTAGTTTTGTAGTATTTTCATCACTTACATATCCAGAAATTGTAATTGAAGGCAAAAAATCACTTTTTGCTTCATTAATTTTTTCTTCGGAAATTATTAAATTTTCTCTTTCCGCATTTAATTTTGGATTATTTTTATATGCCTTGCTTAAAGCCTGTGTTAAAGTTGTAGCATAAGATTGATTTAAAAAAATTGTAGTAAAAAAGATAATTAAAATTAATTTTTTCATTCAATTTATAAATTGAATTTTATTTATTTGGTGTTTATCATTTAAATTCATTATTACAGAAGAAATTTTTGGCATATCGTTAAACATGTGCTGAGTTATTCGCTGATAAGTAGACATAAAGTTTATTACTTCTTTTTTATTCATAATTTTTAAATTTTTTTTACTACTTGCTTTCAACCAAAGTTTTTTTTCTTGTTTTAATCTCCATTTTCTTAATAGATAAAAATTTCGTACTTTTAAATATATTAAACCATCAAGTTTATTAAATAGTTTTTTATATTTTGTTTCAAGCTGCTTATTTACATACTTTCTCCATCTTAAAGATTTGTCTTCCGTTTTTTCTATCAAATTTACCGTTTTTTTTAAATCAAATACTTTTTGAGGTCTGGCTCCAACGCACCAGCCTTCGAAAATAACTACATCGGGTCTCGAATAAATATTATACCATAAATTTCTCTTACACCTATCATCAATAGATTTGTCAAACCTTGGAAGTTTAAATTGTGTAAATTTTTTTGACTTAACTTTATTAAAAAATCTGACCATCATTTTCATATCATGTGTACCTGGAACGCCTCTTATGCTTAATAAAGGATGTTTAATTTTTGACAAAGAAATTCTTTCTTTTCTTGTTTTATAAAAATCATCTATAGAAATTCTAAAAACTTTTAACTTAAAGTATTTTTTTAAAATTAATAATAGAATTGATGAAATAGTAGTTTTTCCTGTTCCTTGTCCTCCGGATAAACCAAGTAGCAAGGGTTTTCTATTATTTGTTTTATTTTTTATCCAATAACATAAAGGTATTAGAAAAGCTTTGATCATTCGATTTTTATTTTTGAATTTCTCTGTTTTTGTCTCTTGGAATTTAATATATTTATAACAGTCTTTGCGTACAGCATTGAAGCATTGATTAACTAATAACATTTAATATTATTTTTTTTGATCCAGGGGATGGTTGACACCGTCATTAATTGCAACATTTTTTAATTCAAACGGATTAATACCTTCAACGCAGGCTATATTTATTCCATAAATTTTTGGATTGCTTCTCGGATTGTTATGCGTATGGATTCCACAATTTGAGCAAAAATAATGTTTTGCAGTTTTTGTATGATATTGATAAAGCTTTAAGAGGTTCTCTCCTTTACTTATCTTAAAATCTTCGGGGCCAATCATTCCTATGATGTATCCTTTTCTTTTGCATAATGAACAATTGCATCGCATAAGTTTTTCAAATCCTTCGTCTGGTACTCTAACTTGGATTTCTACTCCACCGCAGTGACAGGTTAGCTTTTTCATTTATTTTTAATTTGATTGCTTTATCATTATTTTTATATCCTAGTAACAGTTATCCACAGCATATTTAGATTTATTTTAGATGTTCCTATTTTGATTCTTTTACGATTCTGATTTGGACTCAAAATACAACCTGATAGTTGACTATACATTTTAACATGTTAATAATAAGAACAAAATAAGAACATTTATGAGTTCGTTATTACCATTTTACTTACACAAAGCGAGTGCTGGTTTTCCTTCACCAGCAACTGACTACGTAGAAGAAGATGTAGATCTTAACATTCATTTAATAAAAAATGCACCCGCAACTTTTATAATTAGAGTCCAAGGTAAATCCATGTCCAATGTTGGAATATATGACGGCGATCTTTTAATAGTTGATAAAAGCCTAAGACCCAAAAATCTTTCAATCGTAATTGCAAATGTAAATGATGAACTTGTAGTAAAAAGTTTTATAAAAGAAAAAAATCTACAATTTCTTTCTTCTGGTTCAAAAAACCTTGACGATAAAATTATCATAAACCCAAGCTCAGATATTTTTGTTTGGGGTGTTGTTACCTATGTCATACATTCCACATACTAAAAAAATAGCTTTGGTTGATTGCAATTCTTTTTATGTATCTTGTGAAAGATTATTTAAACCACATATTCTTAAAAAACCAGTAGTTGTTCTTTCAAATAATGATGGGTGCATAATTTCAAGATCTTCCGAAGCAAAAATATTAGGTATCAAAATGGGTGATCCATATTTTAAAGCAAAAGAAATAATTACTAAAAATGGTGTATATGTGTTTTCTTCAAATTATTCACTATATGGAGATATATCTAGAAGAGTAATGCGAATTTTAAAATATCTTGTCCCAAATATAGAAATTTATTCTATAGACGAAGCTTTTTTGGATTTATCAAGTATACCAAATAATATGATTTCATCTTTTGGTAAAAAAGTTAGAGATACAATATTACATTGGACAGGTATACCAACAAGCATTGGTATAGCAAAAACTAAAACTCTCAGCAAAATAGCAAATCACATAGCTAAGAAACAAAAATCTGGTATTATAAATTTAATAGGTTTAGAGAATATTGACTCGATATTAGAAAAAATAAAAATTAATGATATATGGGGTGTCGGAAGACAAACGTCTAAGTTTTATATTAAACATGGTATTAATAATGCAAAACAACTAAAAAATATATCTAACAATTGGATAAAAAATAATTCGAATGTCTTAGCTTCTAGAACAGCAATGGAATTAAGAGGTATTTCTTGTATTGATTTAGAAAACTATCAAGCAAAAAGAAAAAGTTGTTGTGTATCAAGATCGTTTGGCAAAAAAGTAGAAAATTTTCAAATACTTGTGGAATCTATTGCTTCTCATTCCTTAAATGCTGCGGAAAAAATAAGATCAGAATCTTTGTTAGCAAAAACTATAACTATTTTTATAAGAACAAGTCTTTTTCAAAACAAAAAAATATTTTATTCAAATTCAAAAACAATTGATTTTCCAATCGCTACCGACAATAGTATTGAAATAGTAAAAAGTGCTTTAGGAGGATTAAAATCTATTTTTAAAAAGGGTTATAAATACCAAAAAACGGGAATAATTTTATCAGGATTATTGGATTCAGAAAAAACTCATAATCTATTTTTCTCATCAAAAGAAAAAAGAATAAAAAGTTTGATGAAATCTATTGATTACACAAATTATAGATATGGACGTTCAACTTTAAGCTTGGCTAACGCAGGTCTAAATAAAAAAAAGAATATAGGAAGAAAATATTTTTCAAAAATTGATACTACTAATTTTGATTATTTGCCGATCATAAAGGCTAATTAACACTATCAATGCTTGAAATGTTATCCAAAGATTTATTGAACTGATCTAAATTTTCACGATTTGAAACCCAAATTATTGCGAAAAGTAAAATTACAATTAAAAATACAGGTAACAGGGTAATAAAAGATAAAGATTGAAAAATTAACAATAAATATACAGATAAAAAAATAAAAGATCGTAAAAAAACAGTTTTTTTAAAAACCGCAATTATAGAAAGAGAATGGATTAAGAGGCTAAAAAAACTCATTTTAGATGGACCGTAATATCTCAAACCCTTAATGGAGGATACGGAAATTCGATCTGGAATTAATTTGGTTAATGATCCTGAAAAACTGCTCCAAGCCGAAGGTTCTTTGATTATTTTAACCACAGAATCTCTAGGTAAACAAGTATAATTTCCAAACTTAATTAGATGTCCTGTGAATATATAAGTTAAATATTTATGAATTTCATAACAAAATTTGAACAGCGGTCCTTCCGATCTCTTAGTTCTATCTGCGGTAATAACTTTGTTGGGATATTCTTTTGACTTATTAAAAAGCAAATTTAATTCCTCGGGTCTATCTTCGCCATCTGCATCCATGAGTATTACATAATCAAAATTTTCTCTTTCGATGATAAATTTTAACCCGGTGGCAAAACATCTTGCGTGTCCTTGATTTTTTTTCATATTCAAAACTTTCACTGATTTTATTTTTTTAAAATTTGAATCTATATCTGACTTTGCTTCGGTTGAAAAATCATCAATAATTAAAACAGACACTTCTGATTCCCATTCAACAATCTGTAAGTCGATTTCTTTTAGGAGTTTAGAGGCCGACTTCCAATCATTATACACAGGTATTAAAATTATAAACTTTTTCATTTTTTCCCAATCATACAAACATTATGGTTAAAATATTTAAGTTGTAATAAAACTACATGAGACAATGTATTTGAAATGGTACAAATCTTATTTACAAGTATGTTTTCATCATAATCTCCAATTACAATTATTCCTCCATCTATATTTTTGGGTATTTCTTTTATTCCATGCCACCAACCTCCTGTCCATTCCGGTTTCGATTTTAGATGATATGATAGGTTTCCTGCTTCCCATACATTTCCAAACACTATTTCAATTTCATTTGAGAAAGTGTTATCCCATTTAGTTTGAATAAGTTGAGCTATTTCTTTTCCAGGATAATCTGTTCTTTGACCTTTTTTGGAAATTGAATGATAAATATAAATAGATGGATACAAAATAAACAGAAATAAAAACACATTTAAAAAATACTTGAATCTTTCTCTGTAAATTTTAGTTTGAAATATATAAACACATAATACTCCACTAAATAAGTAAAAAGGAGTCATCCACATAGTTCTAATTCTTGCACCCAAAAAAAATGAGGTTAGAAAAATTAAAAGCAATGGTACGATATTTATTATAATTAGAAATATCAGCTTTTTATCCTTAAGATTTATTTTATATTTAAATTTTGAAACAACAAATAGCAACATTATAAAAAATGGCACCATTATTCCAATCTGTTTTGCTAAAAAAATTATTGGATAATATAAGTGGTTCAAAAAAATTGATTCCTCTAATCCTGTTCTATGTAGTGCGTAGTTAATAGTAATAAAATTATTTTCTGTCAGCCAAATTAAATGAGGCAAAAAAACTATTGAAAAAGCGATTAGAGAAATTAAACATTTAGAATTAAACTCTTTTTTAAACATCATGTAGATAAAAAATATATTTAAGGTCATTAACAGATAAAAAAATAGATAATGTGATAAAGCTCCAAATCCTGCAAAAAATCCAAATAATAACCAACTTATATAATCATTTTGCGTAATTCCTTTCCAACAATAGAAAACCGTTAAGGTCCAAAAGGGTAACTGGCAAACATAAACATTGAATTCTGGTGAAGTAAAATTGTAAAAACAAATACCTTCTAATAATAATACCGATATCAACCTATGAATCTGTTTTTTAAAAAAATCCTCAGAAAATTTCCACACTATTATAAAGCTTATGACAACAAATAGCTGGCTAAGGAGGTAATATGCCCAATCCTGGTTTGAAAAAATTGCAAATACTAATCCAGAAAACCATGCGCTTGATGGTGGATGTTTGCTATAGCCCCATTGAATATCGCTAGCCCAAGCTAAAGCTTCTATTGTATCCAATGGAAGATTCGAATTTATCAAAGAGGGAATTAACGTCCAAATTGATACATGAACAAATAAAAAAATTACAAAAAATTTGCTAATCTGACCTTGTTTAATAGACATAAATATAATTTATATAAACTAACTTAACTTGACAGTAAATTAATGCTGAATATACTGCCCCCATTTATTTTGTTATGCCTGCAAGAAATTCAAAGAAATATATACCCAATAAAAAAGAAAAGTACATGTGTGAAAAACACAAGGCTTATTTTATACAAAGATTAACTGAATGGAAAAATGAAATAATTAAGTCTAATTCTCAGGCTTTATACTCTAGTGATTTAGTTGACAATATTTCATCCCCAGATGTTATTGATCAAGCAAGTTCTTACACAGGGAAAAATGTGGAAATTAGAACGGTAAATAGACAGATAAAACTTGTTTCTAAAATTGATGCAGCTTTAAGGAGATTAAAGGAGGGAACCTATGGATTTTGTGAAGAGACAGGTGAGCCAATTGGTCTGAAAAGGTTAATCGCAAGACCTATTGCAACTTTGTGCATTACTGCGCAAGAAAAACACGAAAAAGAGGAAAAAATTCACGTGGAATTATAATTTTATCTTAGGTATTTTTTCTCCGGTATTTAAACAATCGTATCCTTTTTTTACAGCCCACCTATTAGAAATAGATTTATACCATCTGCTTAAATGTTTATATTTTTTTAAACCAATGTCATGCCATTCGTGCCTAGCGATCCAGGGAAAAGTTGCTATATCGGCTATTGAATAATCTTCACCAGCTAAATAATTATTTTTACTCAAAGCTCTATCTAAAACTTCATAGACTCGAACAGAATTCTTAAAAAATCGATCTTCGGCATATTTACTTTTTTCAGGATTAAAATGATGAAAATGATGATGCTGACCAAGCATTGGCCCAACATTGCCCATTTGAAACATTAGCCATTCAAAGATTTTGGTTTCATTTTCCTGAGGAAGGAACTGTTTACTTTTTTTGGCTAAATAAATAAGTATAGCACCTGACTCTATAAGAACTAAATTTTTTTCATGATCAATTATTACTGGAATTTTTCCGTAGGGATTAAGTTTAAGAAATTCAGGTTTAAATTGTTCATCTTTACTTAAATCAATATGTGTTATTTTATAGTTGATCTTAGTTTCCTCTAACATGATAGACACTTTTCTTCCATTCGGTGTCGGCGAATAAAATAATTCTATCATACAGCTCTATGATTTTTTTTTACCTAATCTCTCATGGATGATTTTAGACGTTGTTGTGAATTCATGTCTATATTTTTCGTTAGGCCTAGCTAATTCAAAACATCCTCTAGCCGCCAATGCACCCTCATGAAAACTTGATAAAATTAATTTAATTTTACCTGGATAGGTACAAATATCCCCGATAGCAAATATTCCTTCCTTATCGGTTTGAAAGTTTTCTGTACTAACAGTTATATGTTTTTTGTCTAAATTTAGTCCCCATTCTGCTATTGGCCCTAATTTCATAACCAAACCAAAAAAACCAAGAATATAATCTGTATCAATCTTTTTTATTTTTCCTTCATCGTCCTTTATTGTAATAGATGTAATTTTATCATCTCCTTCAATAGAATTTATTTGATAAGGTGTTTTAATTTGAATTTTTCCATCTTTTTCAAACCTTTTAATAGTTTCAACATTTTTGGATGTCCCCCTAAACTCTGATCTTCTATGTACTAAAACAACTTTAGAATTTTTGGATAATTCTATTGACCAATCAAGCGCCGAGTCCCCTCCACCAAAAATACAAATTTTTTTATTATCAAAATATTTTTTATCTCTGATTGAATAAAAAACACCACTATCCTCAAATTTTTCAGCTTCTTTTAAAGGAAATTTTCTGGGCTCAAAAGAACCAACTCCGCCGGCTATAATTACACTGGGTGTGATGAATACCTTTTTTCTATTTGTAGTAATTTTCCATTTAGTTCCCTCCTTTACTAATTGATCTACTCTTTCATTTAAATGAAAATTAGTATTAAAAGGTTCTATTTGCTTCATTAAATTTTTAATTAGAGTTTCTCCCGTACATTCTGGAATTGCAGGAATGTCATATATTGGTTTATCAGGATAAAGTTCACTACACTGACCTCCCACCTTATCTAGGTTATCGACAACTTCAGCTTTTAAACCTAATAAACCTAATTGTTGTACAGTAAACAAAGCAGCAGGTCCTGCGCCAACAATTAGAACATCCGTTGAAATCATTTAATTAACCTTGTTTTGATGGCATTCTTAAAATTAACCCATCAAGTTCATTAGAAACTATCAACTGACAACTTAATCGACTAAATTTATTTGGTTGACAGACCATATCCAACATATCTTCCTCACCTTCGTTCTTTTTCTTAAGTTTATCAAACCATTTTTTATCGACATAAACATGACATGTAGCACATGCCATTGATCCACCGCAGTCTGCATCAATACCGGGAATATTATTCTGTATTGCTCCTTCCATAACACTCATGTTACTAGGTACTTCGACAATGTGTTTTTTGTTTGTGTGCTCAATATAAGTTATTTTTGCCATGAAAATTTACTTATAAATTACAAAAAAATTGAGCAAGCAAAGAATACTGGTTCTATTTTTTAACAATTAAAATTCTTATTATTATCATCTTGATTCATTAATATTGGTTACGAGCAGCAACCCAAATAACCAAAGCAAAAGCAATTTTGTTAATGAAATCCGCAAAGTTATAAATAACATTTAATGTGTTGGAATCTATACCACCGGTTAAATATCCAAAAACATACCCCAAAGGATATATTGTCCAACCAATTACTACAATCATTCTCATTTTTCCAAATGCTGTAACTAGTTCTCCATTAGTGGATTTAGCACAAAGTCTTCCGGCCTCCCCTGGAAATATTTCGTATAAAATATATATCCATCCCACCATCCATATAACAAAACCTAGGAAAGACGAAATATATCCGGCTTCGCCAGCATAGCAACCAAGTACCATTACTAATGGGGCAATCAAAAACTTCCAAAATAATATTGGTGAAACTTTTTTAACTACAGATAGCACTAGGTAAAATTGTATAGTTAGCAGTGGCATGGTAATTAACCAGTCAACGTATCTATAAATTATTGGAGAGTCGCCAGTTGCAACCCATATGTTGCCCACATACATGGAGTGTATGAAAGCAATGCCGGTAACTATGCCTGCAACAGCAATTGGAGCTTTCCAAGCCCGAGTAACTGAACTATGTTCTAGAAAAAAAAACGCCGTAGTTGCTAGGCAAGCTATTGACACAAGCCAAAAAGTAAATCCAACAAAATCATCGGGCTGAAGCAAAGCTACCTTTGAATAAGCGTTACTTGATATTCCAATCAATGCCACCAATGCTATTACAATTATTTTGACTTTACTCATGAAAACCTTTTGTTGGTTAATTTTCCTATGTTATCAAGTTTAATTTTAAAGCAAATTAATTAAGTAAATCTTAAAGATAATTCAACAAAAAATTTTAAAATTTTAGCGGTTTTCCTTCTGGTTTACCCGTTATCTTGCCGTTTTTCATTTTAATTTCGCCATTAACAATTGTAATTACAGGAAATCCTTTAACTTCGACGCCATGAAAAGGTGACCATTTACATTTGCTCTTTATTTTGTCGTTATCAATTTTTACAACTTTATTCATATCAACAATAGTTAGATCTGCTTCATAACCTTTTATTATAAATCCTTTTTTTTTAATGTTGAATATTTTAGCTGGATTTTCACTTACGAGTCGTACAAATTGCTCAATTGTTAATTTTTTTCTATTTACATGATCTAGCATAATTGGAACTAAAGTTTGTACCCCTGGCATTCCGGATGGAGACTCTGGATATTGTTTTTTTTTATTTTTTCTCAAGTGCGGAGCATGATCTGATCCAATAATATCTGCTATGTTATGTTTTATTGCATACCAAAGTTTATCTTGGTGTTCCTTTGTTCGAATAGGAGGATTCATTTGTGCTAGAGTTCCTAATTTTTCATAACAGCTTGGAGAAGTTAAACTTAAATGTTGAGGGGTAATTTCGAATGTAATGTTTCCTTTATGCTTTGATAAAAAATCAATTTCTTCTTTTGTAGATACATGTAATATATGTGCTTTTTTGTTCAGTCGTTCTGCTATTCTTATAATTCTCCTTGTAGAGGAAATGGCACATTCTTCATTTCTCCAAATTGTGTGGGATAATACTTTTCCTTTTTCTATTAATCGTTTTCTTAAATTTAATATCTCTTCATCCTCAGAATGAACAGATATTATTTTTGAACTGCTAGAAAAAACTTTTTCAATATCTAATTCATTTTTTACTAACAAATCGCCAGTTGATGAACCAACAAATAATTTGACCCCACAACATCCTTCTAAATTATCTAACTCTCTTAATTCTTTGAAATTATTAGGAGTTGCACCAAAATAAAAAGCATAATTGCAAAACATTCTGTTGTTTGCCAAATTAATTTTTTTTAAAAATTCCTTTTTACTAGAGGTTGATGGATTAGTATTTGGCATCTCAAATATAGATGTTATGCCACCCATAATTGCAGCACGACTTCCAGAATATAAATCTTCTGAATCAGTTGCGCCCGGTTCTCTAAAATGGACCTGGGTATCTATGGCGCCAGGTAATACCAATAAATTTTTTGCATCAACAACTTGACTTGTTTTAAATGCTGATAATTCTTTAATTTCTCTAATTAATGAGTCCTTTATACCAATATCAACTTTTTTTAAATTTCCTTCAATAAAGCATAACCCATTTTTAACAATTAAATCAAAAGATTCTGACATTTTAGAATTATTAACTATATTATAAGGTAATAACTTTCAAATATGAACATAGATGAAATATATATCTTAGAAGATAGAGGTTTTGTTTTCATAAATGGCGAAGATGCTAAAGATTTTTTGCAGAATATTATTACTAATAATATCAATGCCGTTACAGATAATAATTCCTCTTTTGCTTCAATTTTGACACCCCAAGGCAAATATCTCATAGATTTTTTTATTATTAAACACAACGACGGTTATCTGCTTGATTGCGAAAAATCAAATGTTGAACAATTAATTGAAATATTTTCCAATTACAAATTAAGATCAAAAATAAATTGTAACAATAAAAGCAATGATTATGTTGCTGCAGTAATTTCAAAAGACAAGTTTGTTTCTTTGGAAAATAGCAAAAATTCTTTAGGTTTTACAATGCAATATAGAACAAATCCAATTTTTATAGATCCAAGGAATGAACTTGTAGGTGCTAGATTAATTTCTTCATTAGAAAAATTACATCTATCAATTAAAAAATTGAATCTAAAAATTGCAAATAAAGATAATTACTACAACAAATGTTATGAAATTGGCATACCTGAAAAAAATTTAAGTAAGTTAAAAGAAAAAATTTTTGGCATTGAAAATAATCTCGAAGAATTAAATGCCATAGATTTTAAGAAAGGTTGTTATATTGGCCAAGAGAATACTTCCCGGATTAAATTAAGAAGCAAGTTAAAAAGAAGACTGCTACCAGTTAAATTAATGAAAGGTAAGATTAATGAAAATGAAGTAATCAAATTTCAAAATTTCGAAGTAGGCAGAATTCTTATTGATCAACCTTACCCTTTTGCAATTGTAAAACTCACAGATCCAAGTATCAATAAGTTTTTAAATGAAAATTTACAGTGTGAATCCGGAACCATAAAAATATTTGCACCCAAATGGCTACGGTTATAGTATGGCACAAAGAAATGGAGTAAAAAATGAAACCATTATCACAAATTTTATTTTGGCTAGGGATTATTTCAATTCCACTTTCGTGGATGATGTGGCACTTTGGACCAGAAGTTGAAATCGGAAAGCAGGTCTTTAAAAACATTGAAGATCCGATATTAAGATCGGTTCTGATGGAATCTCACGCAGAACACTGGGGCATTTTTATAGCAACTTGGCCTGTCACCCTTCTGGTGTTGAGCTATATCATTGGAAAGAAAGCTAAATAAATAATATAGGAAACTTTAGAAGTCATTATAAATTTAAAGGTAAATAGGGATAGATTTCAAAGGATTCTTGTCTGGTAATATCTTCGGCTTGTTGTGATTTTTTTTTTAACGCCCAAGATTGATAAAGTTTACATAATTTAAAAACCTTTTCATATCGTTCGATTAAATTGTTTGTGGATAATTCTTTTATAACTAAATCTTTTTCTTTTTCGATTTGTTTAATATCTTCATGAGTTAGTAGTTCTCTAGAATCTGAAAGATAATACCCGGTTTCATCTTCACTGGGATTTTCCTTAATTTCTTTAATTAATTTTCGAAATAATTGACCGCTCATAAGATCTTCTTCATATTCTTTGCGTTCAATAAATTTATAAATTACAGTTCTTAGGGGAGGTTTTTCCATTTTGGACCAGAGCATCGTAAGCCCTACATATATTATTTCATAAAGTCTAATAGAGATTGGCTTCCCTCTGACTTTCCTTCTCCATGCCAGATAACGTCTTATTTCCACATCGTGTTTAGTCATTGATTTGTTTAATTATTTTCCATACATTATAAAGTTGATATACTAATAATATAGTTAAGAAAAAAAAAGTCTTATTGACATAAATCAATTTGTAAATGTCATGATGTGACTTAAATTGATTTAAAGACGAAGGGATGCCCTTGTGTCAAGTTCCTTAAAAAATTATTCTTATATATGTTAGATAACCAAAAACACGTGTAGAAATATTTTTTCTATTTTGGATAACGTTTAAACGTTGCTAGACGATTATCGAGTTTATAATAATCCAGCTTTCGTTTAACGAATATGTTCATTTTAGTTTTTAGTTTGGTTGGTCCATTAAACATTCCAGCTGCAATGTGAACAATGTTGCTGCCTATAACCTTAAAAAATAAACTTGCTCCACACTTCCTACAAAATCCTTTTTTGGCTCTTTTTGAAGATCTAAACCACTTTAATGTTCTTTTTTTTAAAAATTTAACATTTTGTTCTTGAACATTTGTATACGCCGCATAGTGGCCATGTGTCTTCATACACTGTATACAATGACAATTATGAACATCGCGGTGATATCCATGCGTTCTCAACTGTATGCCACCGCACAGGCAACTTGCTTTTAAAGATAGTTTTTTCATTACAATTTAGTCAGTTTGTTTTCAAAATCTTTCACAAAATAATTTTTTCCTTTTAATACAATTTTATGATTTTCATTACTAAGTTTTCTTTTTTGTAAGAATATTCCTCCTGGATATTTCTCGTTTATCTTGCCGTCAGATTTTATTGTTCTCCAATACGGAGTTACTTTTTTTCTTCCATCCTTTATGTCTTCCTCGGCTGCATTTGCCGCTATCCATGCGAAGATACCGGTCACGATAGGGCATGCGGTTGTTGTCTTATGCTTTTTGGCAAGTTTTCTCCTTATTTCATTAATGGTTGTTAATTTTCCTTTTGGTACTTTTTTCATCAAGGTGTTGACCTCTAGTGGAGAAGGTAATACAAACTTTCCCTTTCCCCAAGATTTGCTTAATTTTTTTGGAATAGTCTTGATTTTGGGAAAATCCTTTTTATCATATAACTTTTTCCTGAATCTAGACTGATTTTTTTTCATTTTTAGATCTATAAAGGATGCATATCAAAAAATCTAGAATTTTGGTGCGGCCAGATAGATAAATCTTACCCTTTTGCATTGATTAAAGTTGTTGATCCGGACTTAATAGATTTTGTAAAAACGGCACTTGATTGTGGCAAATCAAAAATTAAAATACATAAACCTGAATGGATTTAAATTTTAGAAATCCACTCTTCCTTTTTTTTCTCGTCTAGAAATGATGATTTAAAAGAATTAATAAGAAGTGTTTTTATCTCTTCTTGGGAGAGATTCAATGCTGTCTGTGTTTCAATTAAATTTTTATTTAAATAGCCACCAAAGTATGCAGGATCGTCTGAATTAACCATTGTCATTAATTTTTTATCTAACATTTTTTTTAAATTATGATCTTTCAATTTATCAAAAACTCTTAATTTTATGTTTGAAAGAGGACAAACTGTTAAAGGAATTTGATTTTTAGATAATTCTTCAACTAATTTTTCATCTTTTAAGCATTGAACACCGTGGTCAATTCTTTTTACATTAAGAAGATTTAATGCTTCCCATATATATTCAGGCGGTCCCTCTTCGCCTGCGTGAGCAACAGTTATAAAGTTATTTTTAATTGCTTTTTTAAATAATTTTTTAAATTTACTTGGAGGATGACCTAATTCAGATGAGTCTAATCCAACTCCACAAATTTTATCTTTGTGCTTAAGAGCCTTTTCTAAAATTTTGAATCCTGAAGATTCATCTAAATGCCTGAGAAAACACATTATAATTTTAGAACTCAAACCAAAATCCTTTTTCGCTTTTTGTAAAGCTTTATAAATTCCATTTATTACAAAATCAAAATCAATTCCTCTATCTGTGTGCGCTTGAGGATCAAAAAAAATTTCAGTATGAACTATATTTTCTTCTTTGCATTTTAATGCATAAGCCCATGTTAAATCAAAAAAATCTTGTTCATTTATTAAAATTTTTGCACTTTCGTAATATATTTTTAAAAAAGACTCTAAATTATTAAAGTTATATGCTTTTTTAACATCAACAATATTTTTAAATGGAATTTGAATATTATTTCTTTTAGCTAGTTTAAACATTTGCTCTGGTTCAAGAGATCCCTCTATATGCAAATGCAATTCTGCCTTGGGTGATTTTTTTATAAATTCTAATATGCTCATTAAATAATATAGTTTTCTATTTATTATTTTTGTGTAAGCTATTATATAAAAGTCAAAATAATATATTATATTAATTTATGAATAAGCAAGAAAAACAACAAATATCTATCATTTAATTAATTAAAATTAGTGAATTAAAAAATAATGATTTTTGGTGCGGCCAGAGAGACTCGAACTCTCATAGGAAATTCCCACTTGGCCCTCAACCAAGTCTGTCTACCAGTTTCAGCATGGCCGCATTGTGCGACAGAATAAATGAATGACAATTTATCTGCAAGTTGATAGATTTTATATATGCAATTAAACGCTGAAATAAAAAAAGCAACAGATCCAATTTATCAAAAGGTTTCTAAAGTTATTCCTGAAATTGAGTGGTCATTTCATGCTCCGCTTATTCACAAAATTAATATGCTAAAAAAGGAAAAAAATGCTGTGGTGTTGACACATAACTATCAAACGCCTGAAATTTTTCATGGAGTTTCTGATGTAGCCGCTGATTCACTGGCCTTGGCAATCGAAGCATCAAAAACGGAAGCTGACATAATTGTATTGTGCGGAGTTCACTTTATGGCGGAAACTGCAAAATTAATGAATCCAATAAAAAAAGTATTATTACCGGATATGGGTGCGGGATGTTCATTGGCCTCATCAATTACAGGAAAAGATGTAAGACTACTTAAAGAAAAATACCCCGGTGTACCTGTTGTAAGCTATGTAAATACCTCTGCTGAGGTAAAAGCTGAATCAGATATTTGCTGCACATCTGCCAATGCTGTCCAGGTAGTCGAGTCATTGGGCGCAAGCAAAGTTATTTTTTTGCCGGATCAATATATGGCAAAATACATTTCAACAAAAACAAAAGTCCAAATTATATCTTGGGTTGGTACTTGCATTGTGCATGAAAGATTTAGTGCACAAGAAATTAATTACGTCAAAAAACAAAACCCTGGAATTAAGATTCTTTCACATCCCGAATGTTCTCCAGGAGTTATTGCGGTTTCTGATTTTACCGGTTCAACAACGGGCATGGCTAAATATGTTAATAAAAAACAGCCAGAAAAAGTTATGTTGGTTACCGAATGCTCAATGAGCGACAATGTTCAGATTGAAAATCCAAATGTTCAGTTCGTTAGACCGTGTAATTTATGTCCGTACATGAAAACAATCACCTTACCTAAAATTTTAGATTGTCTTGAAACTGAAACTAATGAAATTCTTATACCGGAAATAATATCCAGAAAAGCAAGAAAAGCCGTTGAACGTATGGCTGGCATAGGTCGTAGTCATTAAAACGTGATAAAAAAAAAAA
>CEPS01037139.1_pt1 | contig 21700 bp, 19 predicted proteins | sample 530401 | NCBI WGS metagenome assembly CEPS01 (sample SAMEA2620035, study PRJEB7988) | marine metagenome | biome: marine biome (ENVO:00000447); feature: mesopelagic zone (ENVO:00000213) & marine oxygen minimum zone (ENVO:01000065); material: "saline water (ENVO:00002010), including plankton... | reverse complement strand
TCTTTGATGACAAACAGAAACAGTTGCACCCTCAGGGTATAAATTTTCTGTCGCTGTTGTTTGTCACCCGTTTGCACCCTCCCTGAGCACCAAAATGATTCGTTATATTGTCCAAAAAGGAACAATGACCAATTCCAGTGCACAGCAGCCCAAATCTGTCGGATCAACCAGCGTGCAAATCACAGTAAAAACAGGACGATACATGCGTTTTTATTTCTTGGCATACATGTTGCATCACTCTAACAGTGAGTACGGCAAAAAGTACTCAATCAAGGGTGATCACCAACAGGAAGCAACATGAAAGAAAAACTTATTCTTATCGGTAATGGGATGGCCGGTGTACGCACCTTGGAAGAACTCCTGAAAATCGCACCGGACCTGTATGACATCACTGTTTTTGGTGCCGAACCTTACGGCAACTACAATCGGATTATGTTGTCACCCGTGCTTGCGGGAGAGAAGACCATTGATGAGATTATGCTCAATGATGACCAGTGGTACGTGGACAACAACATCACCTTACACAAGGGCAGGAAGATCACCCAGATCAATCGTTTGGCAAAGAAAGTCGTTGCCGCGGACGGCACCGAAGCCGCTTATGATCGGTTGCTGATTGCCACCGGCTCTAATCCTTTCATTATTCCTGTGCCGGGCCACGACCTTGAGGGTGTCATCGGTTTCCGGGACATCAAGGATGTTGGCGTCATGCTGGACATCTCCAAACAGTATCGTCACGCCGTGGTCATCGGTGGCGGCCTGCTGGGGCTTGAAGCCGCAAACGGGCTCATGCAGCAGGGGATAAAGGTAACTGTTCTGCATTTAGTCAATACACTGATGGAACGCCAACTCGACAGTGTCGCCGGCAAGATGCTCTGCACCTCACTGGAAGAACGCGGTCTTGAAATACTGATGAAGGCGTCTACCAAAGAAATTATCGGTAAAGAACGCGTCCAGGGTGTAATCCTTGAGGACGGTCGTGAAGTTACTGCTGATCTCGTGGTCATGGCGGTCGGTGTGCGCCCGAATATCGAACTGGCACACAAAGCCGGTATTTTTTGTGAGCGTGGCATTGTCGTCAGCGACACCATGCAGACTTACGACCCGAGTGTTTATGCAGTAGGTGAATGCGCGCAACACCGTAAACAGATCTATGGCCTGGTCGCGCCACTGTTTGAAATGGGCAAGGTCTGTGCCAACCATCTTGGGCAACAAGGGTTTTCCCGTTATCAGGGATCCATGACTTCAACCAAGCTCAAGGTCACCGGCATCGATCTTTTCTCTGCCGGCGATTTTACCGGGAATGAAGACAGCGAGGAGCTGATCTTTCAGGATGCCGCCAATGGTGTCTACCGAAAGCTTGTGGTCGAAGACAACAAGGTTAAGGGCGCGGTCATGTACGGTGACACCATTGATGGCTCCTGGTATTTCGATCTCATGCGTGACGGTACTGACATCACTGACTTCCGCGACAAGATCCTGTTCGGCCAGGCGCACCTCGGCGACTCCGGCCATGGTGATGAAAACCGTATTACCATGATTCCGGATACTGCCGAGATTTGTGGCTGTAACGGCGTCTGCAAAGGCGATATCGTCAAGGCCATTACCGATAAAAAACTCTTCACCCTTGACGATGTGCGTGCGCATACCAAGGCATCCAGCTCATGCGGTTCCTGTACCGGCCTGGTTGAAAGCCTGTTGGCGCATACGGTAGGCGGCAATTATTCGGTTGCACCACACCAGAAACCGATGTGCGCCTGCATCGAGCATACCCACGACGAAGTGCGCACAGTGATCAAGGATTATGAACTGAAAACAATACGCGCCGTCATGGACTTCGTCGAATGGAATACTCCGGATGGGTGCTCCAAATGTCGTCCTGCACTGAACTATTATCTCGTTTGCCAGTGGCCGCAAGAATACAGCGATGATTACCAGTCACGTTTCATTAACGAACGTGCCCACGCAAACATACAAAAAGACGGTACTTACTCGGTTATCCCGCGCATGTGGGGAGGCAGCACCACACCTGCAGAATTACGCACGATTGCCGATATTGCTGATGAATACGATGTAAAAACTGTGCACGTAACCGGCGGGCAGCGGATTGGCCTCTATGGCCTGAAAAAATACCAACTGCCGCAGATCTGGGACAGGCTGAACAAGGCCGGCATGGTTTCCGGTCACGCCTATGGCAAAGCCCTGCGGACAGTCAAGACTTGTGTGGGCAAGGATTGGTGTCGCTTCGGTACACAGGACTCAACCCGGCTGGGGATTGATCTTGAAAAGGCCAGCTGGGGTTCATGGATGCCGCACAAGTTCAAGATGGCGGCATCGGGTTGTCCGCGTAACTGTGCCGAAGCCACCATCAAGGATTTTGGTGTGGTCTGTGTCGATTCTGGTTACGAGTTGCATGTCGGGGGTAACGGAGGGGTGAAAGTGCGCGCCACCGATTTCCTTTGCCATGTCAGCACGCCAGAAGAGGTCATCGAGTACGCCTCCGCATTTATCCAGCTCTACCGTGAAAATGCCCACTATCTCGAACGTACCGCACCCTGGCTCGAACGCCTCGGCCTGACATACGTCAAGCAACGCATACTCGAAGATGAACAGGGAAGAAAAATGCTTGCAGAGCATTTCAGAGTATCGCAGCAATTCGCACAACAGGATCCATGGGAAGAGCGTGCACAGGGCAAGGATAACCATGAATTTACACTACTGAAGCAGGTGGGTTGATGAGCATTTTTATGAGTTCAGTATCAACAGCTGAAATAACCGAAAACTGGATTGAGATTGGGAGAGTAGATGACATTCCCCGCCTCGGTGCACGTGTGGTCAACACGGCCGAAGGTGACATCGCCGTGTTTCGAACAGCGGAGGACGAAGTCTTTGCACTCAGGGACAGCTGCCCGCACAAGGGCGGGCCTCTTTCACAAGGGATTGTCCATGGCAAGCGCGTCACTTGCCCGCTGCATGATTGGAAAATTCATCTCGACAGTGGTGAGGCCGTCGCCCCCGATGAAGGGTGCGCGACATCGTTTCCGGTCCGCGTCGAGAATGGGATGTTGTTTTTATTGTTGGTAGCCGACTAGGGCTGTCCGAATTTTTAGCAAATAGTTTTTCAGCAAAAAATCTTTATCAAGGAGAGCTTGTTATGTCGTACCTGGAACCAACGGAGTTTGTAACAAAAATGGTCGAATCAGGTGAATCAAAGGTTCACATGTCAACCAAGGATACATTAATACGTAGCTTTATGGCGGGAGCTATCCTGGCATTGGCGGCCATGTTTGCCATTACCGTGGCCACCAAAACCGGTTCGCCCCTTCTGGGGGCAATATTATTCCCGGTCGGCTTTATCATGCTTTACCTGATGAAGTTCGATCTGCTGACGGGGGTGTTTACCCTGGTGCCCCTGGCACTGATCGATAAACGACCGGGCGTCACTGTTGGTGAAGTGCTGCGTAACTGGGGCCTCGTGTTTATCGGCAACTTTGGCGGAGCCCTGGCTGTGGCCTTGATGATGTCGTTTATCCTTACATATGGATATAACATTGACGGCGGTGTACTTGCAGAAAAGGTCGCCAAGATTGGTGAATCAAGAACACTGGGTTACAAGGCTCATGGCATGGATGGCTGGGCGACCATCTTCATTCGCGGCATGCTGTGTAACTGGATGGTGTCCATGGGCGTGGTCGGTGCCATGATTTCAACATCAGCCACTGGCAAGATGATGGCCATGTGGATGCCAATCATGCTGTTCTTTTTCATGGGCTTCGAGCATTCGATTGTCAACATGTTCCTGTTTCCATTTTCCATGATCATGGGGGGTGGCTTTACCATCTCGGAATATCTGATCTGGAATGAACTGCCGACGGTGTTCGGCAATCTGGTCGGAGGCTTTGTGCTGGTGGGTCTGCCGCTTTACCTGACACATGTCAGGACAAGCCCACAACGTGTTGTCAGCTTAGGCCTGCCCCCACGACCCGCACCTTTACTCGAGATCAGGAAAACTTGAATTGGGGAGTAAAGGGCCGGGCCATTTCTGAAAAGGTTTTGGGGAGAATTTCACCGCTTGGTGTCAGGCAATTCGCAATTGCGAAAACCGACCGTCTCCTCCCTCTCTCCGAGCCTCACGAGGGAGGTTGCCTCAGGCGAGCTGGCGATAACATTGCCGCGTCGAATCACAAACAGCCGGTTCGCCCTCAGGCGGATTGCCTCAATCGGGTCCGCCGCCTGCAGGATCACCATATCTGCGTTACAACCCGGGCTGAGCCCATACCCTTCCAGCTGCATGGCCCGGGCAGCATTAACGGTGACAGCGTCAAACACGCTGTTGACCTGATCCACCCCGGTCATCTGTCCAACGTGCAGCCCCATATGGGCCACTTCCAGCATATCGTGACTGCCGAAGGAGTACCAGGGATCCATCACACAGTCGTGGCCAAAGGCGACGTTAATGCCCTGCTCCAGCATTTCCTTCACCCGCGTAAGACCCCGGCGTTTAGGGTAGGTCTCCATGCGGCCCTGGAGTGTGATGTTAATCAAGGGATTGGCAATGGCGGACAGCTGTGCCTCCTGGATAAGCGCCATCAGCTTGTCGGCATAATAGTTGTCCATCGAGTGCATTGAGGTCAGGTGCGAACCGCAGACCCTCCCCTGCATTCCCAGCCGTTGCGTCTCAAAGGCAAGGGTTTCAACATGACGGGACTGAGGATCATCAGTTTCGTCACAGTGCAGATCAACCAGCAGTCCGCGCTCTGCCGCCAGTTCGCACAGTGCGGTAACCGAGCGCGCGCCCTCGGCCATGGTGCGTTCAAAATGCGGTATCCCACCCACCACATCTACGCCCAGATCCAGTGCGTCCTTCAGCAGATTCTCAGCGTTGGGGTAGCGGTAATAGCCATCCTGTGGGAAGGCGACCAACTGAATATCAAGGTACGGCCGCATCTCTTCACGGATCTCAAGTAATGCGCGAACTGCGAGCAACTCCGGATCGCAGACATCGACATGAGTGCGAATTGCCAGATTTCCTTTGGCTACCGCCCACTGGCAGAGCAGCCTCGCACGACGCTTTATGTCATCAAAATCAAGATGAGGCTTGAGCTCGCCCCATAGCGCGATACCCTCCAGCAGGGTGCCGCTCTGGTTTACCCTCGGGCGACCATAGGTTAGCGTTGCGTCCATATGAAAATGGCTGTCCACAAAAGGCGGGGTCACCAGGCAGCCATTGGCCGGAATCTCGTTGGCGGCCGACCCCTCGATCGAAGGTGCTACCTCAACGATCTTGCCGTCTTCACAGGCAATATCCTGCTCCTGAGAACACCCCTTTAACCGACAGCGCCGGACAATCAGATCAAGCATGTTCACCTGCTCCCTTTAGATAGGTTGTGTTACTGTACCGTATAACCCGTATCCTTTCCTGCCATGGGCGTCATGAATGCTCATCGTTCCCCCTTGCGAAACGGCACCAGCAAGGCTTTGGGGTAGGCTGCTTTTCGCGAGATCAGGATCAGTGCAGCAATGCTGAGAAGGTAGGGCAGCATCAGGAAAAACTGGTATGGGATGCCAATGCCCGATTCCTGCTGAATGCGGATCTGCAATGCATCAAACCCGGCAAAGAGAATCGTTCCGAGAAAGGCCTTACCTGGCTTCCACGATGCAAAGATCACCAGTGCTATGCAGATCCAGCCCCGTCCATTGATCATGCCAAAGTAGAACGCATCAAATACCGAGATAGTCAGGAAGGCGCCGCCGATGGCCATCAGCGCGCTGCCAATCGCTACGGCAATCGTACGCAACGCGAGCACATCGATACCTTGAGCCTCAACAGCCAACGGGTTCTCACCTACCATGCGCACCGCAAGACCAAAGGGTGTGCGATAAAGCACGTATGAAAATACGGGAATCAATGCCAGCGCAATATAGGTGATGACCGTCTGCTGAAAGAGCGCAGGGCCGATAAAGGGAATACTGGAAAGAAGCGGGATGGCCAACGGCTCGAATGACTCAATCTTTGGCGGCGTTGTAACGTCCGGAAGCATGACCCGGAAAATAAAGTAGCTGAAACTCGATGCCAGAAGGGTAATTCCGATACCCGATACGTGCTGAGACACTCCGAGGTAGACAGTCAGCCCAGAATGCAAGACCCCAAATACCGCTCCGGCAATAGCCGCTACAACAATCGCCGAATACAGATCCCCACCCTGATATACCCACATCCACGCAATCATTGCGCCGAAAGTCATGATGCCCTCGATACCGAGGTTCAGGACACCTGCCCGCTCACAGATCAACTCTCCCAGGGTGCCAAAGATCAGAGGGGTAGCCATCCGAATGACTGCTGTCCAGAACCCGACGGTGAAGAGTATCTCAACGAGTTCCATGGATTAGTTCCTCTTCAGCCGGTAATTGACCAGCAGGCTGCAAACCAGCATGGACAGCAGCGCGGTCGCGGTCATCACATCGGCAATATAGTTTGACACGTTCATGGCCCGGCTCATTGAATCCGCGCCGTTATAGATGCCCGCAAAAAACACCGCTGCTGCAATCACACCCAGCGGATTAAGTCCCGCGAGCATGGCCACTGCGATACCGGTGTAACCAAACCCGGGTGAGATATCGACCGTAAGGTAGCCTTTGGTTCCGGCCACTTCCGTAACCCCTGCGCAGGCGGCCAGACCACCCGACAACAGCGCGGTCCGTATCACGGCCAGCTTGACGGGAATACCCGAGAAGCCTGCTGCAAAAATGTTGTGGCCAACCGCGCGGATTTCAAACCCCCAGCGGGTGAAGCGCATCACGACCCACACCAGGCAGGCGGCCCCCAAGGCAAAAAGCAGGCCCGTGTGCAGGCGAGAGCGAGGCACGATGGTCGCAAGCCGCCCCTCATCGACAATGCGTGCTGCCTGGGGCCAGCCCAGGGCCATCGGATCTTTCCAGGGACCGAAAAGGAGATAGTCCACCAACAACAGCACAACAAAATTAAGCAACAGTGTCGTCACCACCTCGTCGACACGAAGCCATGTCTTAAGCGCTGCTGAGACAAGCAGCAGCATGCCACCGCCAAGAACCGCAACCAGGAAAAGAAACGGAACCATCAATACCGGCGGCAAGGTTACGGCGCCTGTGCCAAACAATGTGATCGCCATTGCTCCCATATAGAGTTGTCCCTCACCTCCGATATTCCACAGTTTGGCCCGGAACGCGACGGCAGCCGCCAGTCCGGTAAATATCAAAGGTGTCGCCCGGGTAAGGGTTTCCGTCAGGGCGAACTTTGATCCAAAGGCCCCTTGTGCCAGGGAAAGATAAGCATCACTGACACTGACTCCCGCCCAGAGCAGCAGCGTTGAACACAATAACAATGCAATAGCGATTGCCATTACCGGGAGGGTGAGCCGCAGCCAGAGGCTGACCCCTTGACGACGCTCAAGCCGCATCTGACGGCCTCCCGAAAAACCCTTTGCCCGTCATCATCAGCCCGATTTCTTCAATATCGGCTTCTTCAATCGGGATCGCATCTGAGAGCCGGCCCTCGAACATGACATGAATCCGGTCGCAGATCGAAAACAGCTCTTCAAGATCCTCGCTGACAAGGTAGACCGCGACACCGTGCTGCTTTGCATCGAGCAAACGCTGGTGCACCTGGGCCTGCGCACCCACATCCAGCCCTCGGGTGGGTTGTGAGGCAATAATCAGCCTGGGGCTTTTGTGCAGCACACGGGCGAGGATCAATTTCTGGATATTCCCTCCTGACAACTCCTTCGCCTGTCTCGCTTGCTCTGATCCGCGGATATCGAACTTTTCGCACAGACTCTTCGCATGGCTGTCAATTCGCCGCCGCCGCATCCAGCCCGCCCGCTGGAACCGCTGGTCACGATAATCCTCCAGGATCAGGTTCTCGGCCAGAGACATCTCACCAACGATTCCAATATCGGTACGATCCTCCGGTATCCGCGCAACACCGGCTTCAATAAAACCCCTTGGTGAGGCATGGCGAATCTCCTCTCCGTGGAGCGAAAGAGAGCCACTTGTCACGGACAAATCACCACCCAATACTCCTGTTAACGTGTTCTGGCCATTTCCGGATACTCCGGCAATGCCCACCACCTCGCCGGCAGGGACTGCAAGGTTTACATCGAACAGCCTGGACTCACCCTCGCGTTCCACACCCACATTGCGCAGTTCAATTACCGCGGGGCCGACGGTTCCCGACCGGCGTTTAATCTCTGGCAGCGCGTGCCCCACCATGGCCTGAGCCAGTTCCTCGGCTGAAGTTGATCTGGTTTCAAAAATCCCGGCAAGCTCTCCGCGGCGTAACACCACAACACGGTCGGCTATATCGAAGGTCTCAGCCAGTTTATGACTGATAAATATGATGCTCATCCCCTCGGCGACCATGCCCCGAAGCGCTGCAAAGAGCTGCACCGACTCCTGGGGAGTCAGTACTGCAGTCGGCTCATCGAGGATCAGAATCCGTGCGTCACGAAACAGGGCCTTGAGAATTTCCACTCGCTGGCGCTCACCCACGCTGAGCTCCGATACCCTGCTGTCAGGATCTACTTTAAGGCCGAAGCGCTGCGACAGTTGAGCCAACCGTTCTCTGGCAACGTCACTTCGCTGGAAGGGCTGGCGCAGGGACTCGGTTCCCAGCAACACATTCTCCAGCGCGGTGAGGTTCTCACCCAAGGTGAAGTGCTGGTGAACCATGCCAACGCCGGCATCCAGTGCAACGGCGGGGGATCCCTGTTGCAGTTGCTGACCGTCAAGTCGGATCTCTCCTGAATCGGCCACGTAGTGGCCAAACAGAATATTCATCAGGGTGGTTTTTCCGGCGCCGTTTTCGCCAAGCAGTGCGAGCACCTCACCTCGTCCTAAGGAAAAGGTAAGGTCCTGATTTGCCTGCAGGTTGCCGAAACGTTTCGAAATCCCGGAGATTTCCAGCACCGGGGGCGACAGGGGTTTCACGAGCGGATCCAAGCGGTTAGCCAAAAGAACGCGAGGGGTCACAACGGTGAGGACCGTTACGACCCCTGCATAGGCTGACTAATACGTCAGAACGTGGACTTAGGTTCGTTGTCGTTGATGTTGACAGTGAACTGTCCGCTTTTTATCTGCGCGGCGAGTTTTTCGACTTCTGCCTTGGCGCTTGCCGGGACTTTGCTTTCAAACTCATAGTACGGCGCCAGAGATGCTCCGCCCTTGGCCATCATGGTCCAACTGTGATACTCCTCGGCTTTGAATTGGCCCGCTTTGACCAGGCTGATCGCGTGGTTAATCGCACTTTCCATATGCCATAACGCTGAGGTCACCACGACGTTCTCGCCGTTTTCCTCTTTGTTCATGTCATTGACGTTACCAAACGCGATGATGCCTTTCTCTCTCGCAGCATCGACAACGCCCGCTCTTTCGGCATACAAGACATCCACCCCGGCTTCGACCTGTGCGTACGCAAACTCTTTTGCTTTGGGGGGGTCATACCAGGAACCGATAAAAGACACTTTAAACTGCACGTCAGGGTTGACCGAGCGCGCACCATCCATAAATGCGTGAAACAGCCTGTTAACCTCGCCGATCGGATAACCTCCGACCATTCCGATCTTATTGGTCTTGGTCATGGTGCCGGCAATGATTCCCATCAGATAGCAGGGCTCATGAATATAGTTATCGAAGACGGAGAAGTTGCTGCCATGGGATTTGGCAGGACTGCCCATAAGCCACGCCACGTTCGGATAGTCATCGGCAACCTTTCGAGCCTCGGGATCAATCCCGAAAGCCTCACCGACAACGAGCCCTACGCCACTCTCGGCGTACTCGCGCATTACCCGCACATAGTCTGTATTAGCTACCTTTTCTGAGAACACATACTCGATCTCCCCAGCCGCCTGTGCGGCAACGAGACCCTTGTGTAAAGCAGCGTCCCATTTCTGCTGGATAGGCTGGGTGTAGATTCCGGCAACTTTCAGTTTATCCGCATGCGCCACCGTCCCTAAGAGTGCCAGCCCAGCGATGACTGCACCGCCGAGCACTTTTTTGATTGTCTGATATGCCATGATTCCTCCTTGGATATAGTGTATGACCGGCCTTTAGAGCCGGCATTGAGAATAGCAAATGCACTGAGTCACGACCATAGGAAGGAATAGGCACTTGCCTTCAGCAGATGCGGCGCCCTTCGACCAACAATGGGCCCCGAAACCCCGCCGTGGTCTGTATTACATCACTCCCTCATCTCTTCTGTTTTCAATCTACAACACACAATTTGCTCCTTTCAAATTCCAATTGAAATATAACTTTGGGCCACTCGATCGACCGCGATCATCATTGCTGCGGTTCGAAGATCAGGAACATTGTCTGTTTCGTTCCACGTTGTGCTGATTGCGCTGTAGGCACCACGCATCGTGTCCTCTAATCCTGAGCGGACGAGATTGATCTCAGTGGCTCCGCCAAGTAATTCACGACGCTGGTCTGCCGGGAAAGACTTGCCGGTGATTGACTCTACACCTGCGATCAATGCTTCAAACTGGTTGTCCAGTTGGCGGCGCTGTATTCGGCCAAAGCGAATATGGGTCAGGTTCTTGATCCATTCAAAATAACTGACCGTGACGCCCCCTGCATTGGCGCAGAAATCAGGAATGATGACGATTCCACGCTCTCTCAATACTGCATTTCCGGCCGCTGTAATCGGGCCGTTGGCTGCCTCGATGATCAGTGGTGTCCGAATACGGGGGGCGTTTTCTTGGTTAATAACGCCTTCCATTGCCGCTGGAATCAGGATATCCGCTTCTGCCTCCAGCATCTCGGGGCCGCTTTGCGTAAAGCCGGGATAATCCTGGATATCGCCGGTTTCGATCATGTGTTCATGGAGTGCGGCGATATCTATCCCGTCTGGATCTACGATCGCACCCTCTCTTTCCAATACATGAGTAATGCGGCAACCATCATGTTGGCTTAGAAAAAGGGCGGCATGATAGCCGACATTGCCAAATCCTTGAACAATCACCCGTTTGCCGCTAAGCCCGGGGGTCAAACCTGTTTTTTTTACATCGCGCTCATGACGAAAAAATTCCTGGAGGGTGTACTGCACGCCGCGCCCGGTTGCCTCGGTCCGGCCGGCAATACCCCCCTTGCCCAGAGGTTTGCCGGTGACACAGGCCCAGGCGTTCAAATCGGTAGGATTGAGTCTTTTGTACTCATCCGCCATCCAGGCCATTTCACTTTCACCTGTCCCCATATCGGGGGCAGGTACATTCTGCGACGGGCTGATCAGGCCACGTTTCGCCAGTTCCTGGGTGAAGCGACGGGTGATTCGTTCTAGTTCCTGCGTCTCCCATGCCCTTGGGTCAATGGCTAGCGCGCCCTTTGCACCACCAAAGGGGATTTCCATCAGGGCGCATTTGTAGGTCATCAGCGCCGCCAGCGCCTCCACCTCGTCCTGATCGGCGAAGGGGGCATAACGAATACCGCCCTTGACGGGCTCAAAATGTTCGGAATGGACAGAGCGGTATCCAGTGAAGGTTTCGACCCCACCCCTAAGCCTCACCCCAAAGCGCACTACGTATGTGGAGTTTGCAATCTTGATCTTTGCAGCCAGATCGCTTGAAATCCCAAGCAGATTCGCCGCCTGGTCAAAAGTAGATTCTACCGATTGAAGAAAAGACTGGCTTTTCATATCTATCCTTTGTTTTCCTTGCCTCGCGATTTTATCCCCCTCATCTCTCCTGTTTTCAATCCACAACATACAATTTGCTCCAATTAGCGGTCGTTTACAAGTGTCAATAATACCCAACAGCAAGGCCTTGAAAGGGCACAGTATTTGCTTATCTGACTATTTCCTGACGGATAAAAAAACCTATCGATCAAAAAAAATACTTCCAATATGTGAATAGTTGAGCTATAAACTATTCTCTTTGTATGGTTATTATTTTGGTTTGAACTAGCGGAGACTGTTATGGGATTCATGGTTGATATCGATACGGGAGGGACCTTTACAGACGGACTATTCACCAAGGGAGCTGAAATAAGGAGGGTCAAGGTGGACTCTACACCTCACGGTTTCCTGGCTGCAGTGCATGGAGGAAGGAGCTGCTCAATGTGGATTTTCCAGCCTTACGGAGTTTCTGGATGAGGTAGACATTGTGCGCTGGTCCAACACCGTTGCCAGTAACGTTATTGCAGAGCGCAAGGGCCCGAAAATGGGGCTCTTCGTGACAGAAGGCCATAGGCAGACACTGTATGCCGCAAATGGTGGCAACCCGGTCATTGGGCATCTGATTGAACAGAACCATGTTGAGGAGGTACAACAACCCGTCGATACGGAAAAATTGCTGATCAAACTGAAGGAACTGCTGGAAGCCGGTGTTCGCCGCATTTGTATCAGTTTAAATGATGCGCTTAAAAACCAGGATGAGGCTGCCATCAAGGAAATTATTGAGGACCAGTTCCCAGACCATTATCTCGGCCATGTTCCCTTGCTGCTCGGCGGAGACATCTGCAAACACCCTGACGACACTGAATATACTCCTTCCGGATACCCCCCTCCTTAACATAGTGCCCGGTCCTCACACCCTGGCCCGTCAGTTGACTGGTTTGGAAACAGAAGAGGCCTGTTTAAATCCGGAGCTCCTCAGGATGATTACGAAGGTAATACTAACCATGGTCAAGTCAATGGGCGACGCTGGTGCCGACATGTTGATCATTCATGAAGAGACCTTGCCAAAATTGAACGACGAAACAGCAAGACTACTCCGCCGTTGTTATGCGCCTCTTTGGAACAGTGCCAAATTCTATGAACTTTCTCCGCTGCTGATGTTAGGTCAATGGCTTCCGGAAAATGCGGACCGATTGGCAAAGATTGCCGACGAAATCATTTTTCCCACAGGATCTTTACCTGACAATCAAAGAAAGATAAAAAGGCTGTCGCTATCCTTGCCGGTGTCTTTACTCGAAAAGGAACCCCAGGAAATCCAGAATTTCTTGGAACAGCAGGAGGTTTTGAACATAGCCAGGGAATCCCGGCTATTTTTACTGAGTACAGACGTCGAAATACCATCTGGCATCCACAAGGAATCCCTGATCCGGGGTGTTCAAACCATTAAGGACGCAATCAACCAGGTCTTGCCTCACTGATACGTCGTTCCGACCTGATTCATAAACCGCTCTAGATTCTCTTTGCTCATGAGGGTTCTCCCTGTGTATGTTTGAAGATATACAATAGACCACCTTCGGTAATCTTCAAGTCGCAAACAGGTTATATTGATCGGGGATGAGTGCAGGGATAACAGGGGTTATATGAAATAGACAACCGCAGGGGTGCTATAATCCGGCCTAAAATTGGGTCTGTCGGCAGAGCAAAGCAAATTTAATGAGCGTTCACATGAAAAAAACGATGTATGAGAAAATCTGGGATGACCATTTGGTGCACGAGCCTGATGGTCAGGCGCCCATCCTGTATATAGATCGCCATTTGCTGCATGAAGTGACCAGCCCGCAGGCATTTGAAGGATTACGAAATGCGGGTCGCCCGGTCCGTCGCACCACGGCCAATCTAGCAACGCTGGATCACTGCGTACCCACCAAAGATCGTCACCTGCCGATTAAAGACCCGATCGCGCGCAAACAGGTCGAGACCATGATCAGGAATTGTGCCGTTAATGGAGTGCAATTATACGATATGGAAAGTCCGAACAACGGGATCATTCACATCGTGGTCCCCGAGCATGGTTTTGTGCACCCCGGCATGACGGTGGTTTGCGGTGATAGCCATACCGCTACCCACGGCGCATTTGGCGCCCTGGCCTTTGGTATTGGCACCTCTGAAGTTGAACATGTGCTCTCCAGCCAGACCCTGCGTCAGAAGAAATCCAGGACCATGCGAGTCCATGTGGAAGGTGAATTATCTGAATACTGTACGGCTAAAGATATAGCGCTCTCGATCATCGGCCACATCGGTACCGCCGGCGGCACCGGCTATGTTATTGAATACACCGGTGATGCCATTACCCGCCTGTCGATGGAAGGGCGGATGACGTTGTGCAATCTGGCAATAGAAAGTGGGGCCAGAGCGGGCCTGGTGGCAGCAGACGAAAAGACGTTCGAGTTCCTCAAGGGGCGTGAATTTGCACCGCAGGGTGAAGATTGGGACCGGGCGCTGGCCTACTGGAAAAGCACGGTCAGCGATCAAGGCGCTGAATATGACGCTGAGATCACCATTGATGCGGATGATATTGTCCCGCAAGTCACCTGGGGGACCTCTCCGGAGCAGGTTATCGGGGTCGACTGCAAAGTGCCTGACCCACAACATATTGCTGACGAAGAAAAGAAAAAAGCCTGTGCAGACGCTCTGGATTACATGGGTCTGCAGGCCAGTGCCAATATTACCGATATCGCTATTGATTATGCTTTTGTCGGTTCCTGCACCAATGGCCGCATAGAAGATCTGCGTGCTGCGGCAAAAGTCGCTGAAGGGACGACGGTTGCTGAGGGTGTGACGGCGATTGTGGTTCCGGGTTCATACCGGGTTAAGCAACAGGCCGAAGAAGAGGGCCTGGATAAGATATTTCTGGCAGCCGGATGGCAATGGCGTGAGCCGGGCTGTTCGATGTGTCTGGCCATGAACGGCGACGAGCTAAAGCCCGGCGAGCGCTGTGCTTCTACCTCTAACCGTAATTTCGAAGGCCGTCAGGGCAAGGGTGGACGCACCCACCTGGTATCTCCTGCAATGGCGGCGGCGGCAGCGGTGGCGGGTCAGTTTGTGGATATACGCAAGAAGTAATAATAGAGCGCCTAGCCGATCTTAAATACAACATCCAGAGAGATAAAAGATGAAGCCTTACACCGATCACACCAGCGTTGCGGCGTTAATGGACCGCAGTAACGTCGATACTGATCAGATTATACCCAAGCAGTTTCTCAAGAAAGTTGAACGCTCGGGATTTGGCGCCCACCTGTTTCACGACTGGCGCTTCAACGCCGATGGCAGTGAGAATGCGGAATTTGAATTGAACAAGGTTGCTTTCAAAGATGCCAGGATTCTGGTTGCAGGGGATAACTTTGGCTGCGGTTCTTCACGCGAACATGCCCCATGGGCGATAGAAGACTATGGTTTTAATACCATTATTTCGACCAGCTACGCCGATATATTTTTCAACAACTGTTTCAAAAACGGCATTTTGCCGATCGTGGTTTCACGCCGGGATCTGGATCAATTGATGCAGGAAATTCGCACCAATGAAGGCGTCAGGTTCAGCATCGATTTGCCCGAACAAACCATTACCACCGCGGCAGATTTTGTGGTTAAGTTTGATATCGACGAGTTTCGCAAGCAAAATCTGTTGTTGGGCCTGGATGAAATTGGAATGACCCTGCAAAATGCGGATAAAATAGCTTCGTTTGAAGCCCGGCAACAACAAACCCATCCGTGGTTGTGGAAATGACCAATGCGGATAAAGCATACTGGAATAAATGGTTGAACAGTAAATCATGACCCCAATAGGCCGACATATTGAATTGATGGATACCACCCTGCGTGATGGTGAACAAACGCAGGGCATCTCCTTTTCGCCGGATGAAAAGCTCAACATTGCCAAGGCGTTGTTGCAGAAGCTGGGCGTTGATCGTATTGAAGTTGCTTCGGCCAGGGTATCCGAGGGCGAAAAACAGGCAGTCACGACGCTTAATGAATGGGCTGTCGAAAAAGGTTTTCTTGAACGTATTGAAGTGCTTGGGTTTATCGATAATACGCGCAGTGCAGACTGGATCGTTGAAACTGGCGGGCGCACCATGAACCTGTTGACCAAGGGCAGTGAAAATCATTGTCGCAATCAGTTGAAGCAGGAACCGGCCGAACATGCCGAGGGCATCCAACAGACCATCGCCTATGCCCAAAGCAAAGGGCTTGCGGTCAACATGTACCTGGAAGACTGGTCGAACGGCTTCCGGGATAACCCTGATTATGTCTATAATTTGATGGATGCCGTAATGGATTGCGGCATTAAACGTTTTCTCCTGCCCGATACCCTAGGGGTGTTGTCACCCACTGAAGTCTCGACGGCAATAGGTGATATGGTGGCCCGCTATCCCGGACAGCAATTTGATTTTCATCCGCATAATGATTATGGCCTGGCGACGGCTAACGCGATGTTTGCGGTGGCCGCCGGTGCCGGCGGGATACATTGTACGATCAATTGCCTGGGTGAGCGTGCGGGCAATGCCTCATTGGCCGAGGTGGCAGTCGCCCTGAAAGATAAAATGGGCATGTCTCTATCGTTGAATGAGCACCATATATTTGATTTGAGCAATATGGTTGAGCGCTTTTCGAGTAAGCAGATCAGTGACAACACACCGATTGTGGGCAACAATGTGTTTACCCAAACCGCAGGCATTCATGCGGATGGCGATCACAAGGGCGGATTGTACGAGAGTCATTTAAGCCCGGAACGATTTGGCCGTAAGCGCAGTTATGCCCTGGGTAAAATGAGTGGCAAGGCCTCATTGCTGAAAAATCTTGAAGAACTGGACCTGAGCCTGACCCCTGAGAACCAGAAAAAAGTCCTCAACAAAATTGTAAGGCTGGGCGATTCAAAACAAAACATTACGGCCGATGATTTGCCTTTCATCATTGCTGATGTGATGGAAAGCAACGATTACGGCCATGTTAAGTTACTCAATTGCTCAATCACCAGTGGCCTGAACCTGGAGTCGACGGTAAGCATTGCGGTCGAACTGGACGGCGAAATACACAAATCAACCGGCTCAGGCAATGGTGGGTTTGATGCTTTTATTAATGCCGTGAGCAAGGTTTTCCAGCCTGATTTCTACACCCTGCCGATGTTGGAAGATTTCGAGGTCCATATTCCACGCGGCGGCAATACCAACGCACTGACTGAATGTATTATTACCTGGAAGACAGATCATAAGAGTATAAAAACCCGAGGTGTACATTCGAACCAGGTCTTTGCAGCCATTTTTGCGACACTTCGCATAATAAATCTGCAATTGCACGAATTATCGACCTCTTCAACTACTGATGCCGCTTAAGCTTCTGTTTGATCCCAGGCAGGATATCCTGCGGCGGCCGGATGGTGTTGGTGCTTGAAAAAAACCGACAGAACAGGTGACACTGTGTGACTTGGATTTATAATTGAAAAGAGGCGTAAACGGCCAATGACGCTCGCGAAATCGAAATCATCGCGAATTAATATCCACCTTAGAACTGATGTTGAACTATGAAAGAATATAAAATTGCACTGCTTGATGGTGATGCTATTGGCCCAGAATGCATGAAGGAGGCGGTTAAAGTACTAAAAGCCGTAGAAGCACGAAATGATGACGTTAAGTTTGATCTGATTCACGCCGATTTTGGCGCCAGTGCTTATTTCAAAGTCGGGCATGCTTTTCCGGAGGAAACCAAAAAGATCTGTAGTGAGGCCGATGCCGTCTTAAAAGGCCCTGTTGGTCTAAGCTATGAAGAGACACAGAAAATTCCGGTTGATATGCAACCGGAACGCGGTGCTATTCTCCCCCTGCGCAGACACCTGAATACCTATGCCAATCTACGCCCGGTTTCATTGCCCAAAAGCCTCTCTCACTTCTCTCCCCTGAAAGCAGAGATCGTCGGTGAAGGGATCGACATTCTCATCATCCGCGAACTGGTGGGCGGGCTGTATTTTGGCAACAAGGAAATCGGCGTCAATGAAGAGGGCTTGCGCTATGTTCGCGAAACCCTTGAATATGATGAAAAACAGATCTCACAAATCATTCACTTCGCTTTCAAGCAGGCCATGCAGCGTAAGAAGGTCCTGCACAATATCCATAAAAGCAACGTATTGAAGTCCAGCGTTTTATGGAATGAAATCGTCGAAGAAGTTGCTGTTTCATACCCTGAAGTCGAAGTTAAATATCAGTTGGTCGATTCAGCCGCCACTTTATTATGCCTCGATCCCGGCCAGTTCGATGTCATGGTGATGGAAAATATGTTTGGCGACATACTGAGCGACCAGGGCGGCGGGATACTGGGTTCGCTGGGTTTAATGCCTTCAGCCTGCCTTGGCGATGACAAAGCCTATTATGAACCTTCCCATGGCTCTGCCCCTGATATCGCGGGCAAAAATATTGCCAACCCTTACTCGATGATCGGTTCGGTGGCGATGATGCTGGAGAACAGTTTTGGGATGCTTGAAGAGTCCAAAAAGGTATGGCAGGCAATTCAGAGCGTCTATGCAAAGGGCTACACCACCCCGGATTTATCCAAACCCGATAGCGGCGACAAAATGATCAATACCGATGCCTTCGGTGATATGGTTGTTGAGGAATTGAATAAGCTCTGAATTGAGTTATTCAGCTGACATTGGGCATCTGTCCCGAGCACTTCACTGAGGAGGGTGGTGTGGCATTACCTGTAACGATGGATGTGGTGGAGCACCTGGGTGGATCTATGTTGATCTACGCCAGTCGTTGTACGGGCGAAACCCGGGTGATCCAAAGCAACTTCAGCCGCGGCGTCGAAGCGGACCACCGCCTGGCAGCCCAAAGCAACCCGGCGTGAGGTAGCCAATGTCCACCCGGCAAAACGATTTGGCACTTCACCCACACCGGCGCTTCAATCCGTTGAAGGGGGAGTGGGTTCTGGTCTCCCCGCACCGCAACCGGCGTCCGTGGCAGGGAGCGATGGAGGCCACCCGGTCGGAAGAAAAGCCCGCCCATGATCCTGATTGTTACCTCTGCGGCGGCAATACCCGCGCCAATGGCGAGCGGAACCCCGAATACCAGGGACCGTGGGTATTCGCCAACGATTTTCCGGCCCTGCTGCCCGATACGCCGGACAATGGCGGCGACAACGGTGGTCTGTTCATCGCCAAGGGCGTGCACGGGACGGCTCGTGTGATCTGTTTTTCAGAACGTCACGATCTGACCCTGCCCGAACTGCCCGTCTCCGGGGTGCGACAGGTGGTCGACGTATGGGCGGACGAGATCGAGACCTTGGGACAGGCTTACAAGTGGGTCGCGGTGTTTGAAAATAAGGGAGCGATGATGGGGTGTTCCAACCCCCATCCCCACGGCCAGGTCTGGGCATCCGATTTCCTGCCCAATGAGGTGGCCCAGGAGGATGCCTGCCAAAAGGAATACTTCCAAACCCACGGCCAGGCGCTGTTGGCCGATTATGCGAAGGCAGAATTGGACAAAGGTGAGCGCATGGTGGTCGAGAACAGCCATTGGGTGGCCGTGGTGCCCTATTGGGCAGTATGGCCCTTTGAGACCCTTGTCCTGCCCAGGCGCCCCATTCAACGCCTGGCCGACTTGGGAGATGAGGAAAGGAGTGCCCTTGCTGATCTGATCAAACGCCTGACCACCCGATATGACAACCTCTTCAAGACCGAGTTCCCTTATTCCATGGGATGGCACGGTGCCCCCAACGATTCCGGCGACTATCGTTACTGGCAGCTTCATGCGCACTTTTTTCCGCCCCTGTTGCGTTCGGCGACGGTCAGGAAATTCATGGTTGGGTATGAAATGCTGGCCGAAGCCCAGCGGGACCTGACGGCGGAAACAGCGGCCGAAAAACTGCGCAAATTACCGGATGTCCATTACAAACAGCGATAATATTCGATGGATGGAACCCAACTCATAACGGCCACCCACGAAGCCCACGAATCCCATTTCGGCACCCCGCCTCAGGCCGTCGCTTCGGCGCCCGGCCGGGTCAATCTGCTGGGGGAGCATACTGACTACAACGGGTGATTTGTTCTCCCCACGCCCCTTGATCTGGAGGTCGCGGTGGCGATCGGCTACGGTGGCGAACCGGGTCAGTTGGAGGTGTTCAGCCGAAACTACGACCGTCCGGATCGCGTTGCCCTGTCGGCCGAAGCCAGTGGAAATTGGAGCGATTTCATCCTCGGCTGCTTTCGGCTTGCCGAACAGGCTCCGGACCCGGACAGGGGGTATCGCGTGACCCTCAACAGCACCTTGCCCATAGGCGCCGGCATCTCCAGTTCAGCCGCCGTGGAAGTTGCCGGGCTGCGTGCTCTTGAAGCTTTGGCGGGGCGAGATGCCGATCCGGTGAAACTGGCTCTGATCGCGCAGAAGGTTGAACGGGATTTCGTCGGCGTCCCATGCGGAATCATGGATCAGTTTACCGCCTCTGTCGGCTCCCAGGGCCACGCCTTGTTCCTCGACACTCGCTCTCTCGAATACACCAATGTGCCCCTGTTTTCGACCCATCGGTTCATCGTCGTGCACTCCGGGGCGACCCATCAATTGACCGATGGCGGCTACGCTGGACGAGTTGCGGAATGCCAAAGGGCTTGTGATGCGCTCGGGGTCGCTCAACTGCGTGACCTGACGCCAGCGGACCTTGATCGCATCGCCGGCCTAAAGGCTCCGGAACGAAACCGTGCTCGGCATATCGTTACGGAAAACCAGCGGGTGCTGGACGGCGTCGAGGCCCTGCGGAACCATGAGGCCCTGCGGTTCGGTGACCTCATGGTGGAAAGCCATGCCTCCCAGCGGGATGATTATGCCGTTTCGGTCGAGGAAATTGATGCCCTGGTGGAGGCGGGATTGAATTTTGGTGCCGTCGGGGCACGATTGACCGGCGGCGGCTTCGGCGGTTCCATCGTTGCGCTGCTCCCGACCACAAGGATTGAACAGTGGTGTGCTCAGATGACGCAACGGTTTCCAACAGCGCGCGTCCTGGCGGAAGTGGGCGTTTGAAAATTTTGATGGTGGCTGTAAGAAAGCAAATGAGAGGAAACTGGGACGGCCAATACGGTTATATTCCTGTGTCGAGCAACTGCTGAATGCACATCGAATAACGTGCCATAGGCATCAAAAACGCCGGCCTGGATTCCTTTTTAAGGGCGTCACAAACTGTTTTTCCGCCCCGCCTGATGAGACTTCGGAACAGGCGAAACCACGCTGTCCGGTGGGATTGAGTAAGTTGCCGTCACATGCGCGACTAACTCGTCTTTACCCTCGACAAATATTTCCACCTCACCCACCGCCAAGCGTTTGCCGAGCTTGATGATCCGGGTATAAGCAAGCAGGTCACCAGGTTCGGGTCGGTGCAGAAAATTGATATTCAAATTGGTGGTGACCGTAAGCTCGACAATGCCAATACAACTGAGTACTGCAGCATACACGCCGTAGTCTGCAAGACCCATCATAACCGGTCCGGAGATCGTTCCCCCAGGGCGCACAAATTCATTACTGTAGGGCGCCCGTACCGTAGCGGTGCCACTACCCAAAGCCTCAAGGCGAAAACCGTAGGCAAGTGCGAAAGGCAATTGGTCGCGAGTCAGAGCCTGAATCTGAGCAATAGTCGCTTGTGACATGACGGTTTACTTGAATCGCTTTTGAGGTGTAAGTTACGGGTCCAATCTGCCATCGAACCATCGCGATGACGTCAACCCAGGGATAGGAATTTGCTTTTGGCAGAGGTGAGGGATTGCGCCATCAATGACCCCGTAATCCTGCCATTGTCTATTTCACAACTCACCTGTTTTCCTTAATAGCGATTTCACCCCCTCCTCTTTTCTGTTTTCAATCACCAACGCACAATTTGCCCCAATTAGCGGCTGTTTTCAAGCGTCAATAATGCCCAACAGCCACAGGAGACCCCGCCTGGGGGTCAAACAACAGCTCGAGTGAAATCAGGGAAGGGGTGGTCGCTAAGCGGGATCTGGCAGCCCTTGGGCCACTCTTGCTCAGCGGG
>CEPS01017218.1_pt1 | contig 21811 bp, 20 predicted proteins | sample 530401 | NCBI WGS metagenome assembly CEPS01 (sample SAMEA2620035, study PRJEB7988) | marine metagenome | biome: marine biome (ENVO:00000447); feature: mesopelagic zone (ENVO:00000213) & marine oxygen minimum zone (ENVO:01000065); material: "saline water (ENVO:00002010), including plankton... | reverse complement strand
GGCGGGCCCGCCGAGGGCCGGCGAGGGCGGCAAGGACGGGGCAGGACGGCGGCGGGGAAGGAAAGGACAGCGGCTGGCCCGGGCCCTCACCGAGGCGGGGCCGAGCTTCATCAAATTGGGCCAGGCGCTGGCCACCCGTTCCGACCTTTTGGGCGAGGAGTTTTCGGCCGATCTTTCGGATTTGCAGGACCGCCTGCCGCCGTTTCCCGCTTCGGAAGCCCGGGCCATCATCGAGCGGGAATTCGGTGAGCCCTTGGAAACCCTTTATTCCCCCTTCGACGACACCCCGGTGGCCGCCGCCTCCATCGCCCAGGTCCATTTCGCCGTCACCCCCGAAGGCAAGGAGGTGGCGGTGAAGATCCTGCGGCCCGGCATCGAAGAGGCCTTCAAGCGCGACCTCGACCTGATGCGCTGGGTGGCCGGGCTTTTAGAGACGACCCGGCCGGAACTCCGGCGCCTGAAGCCCCTTCAATGCGTCGACACCCTGGCCGAAACGGTGGAACTGGAAATGGACCTCCGTTTCGAGGCCGCCGCGGCGGCCGAGATCGGCGACAACTTCGAAGGAGACGATGATTTCCGGGTGCCCGAAGTGGATTGGGGGCGCACCGGACGCCGGGTGCTGACGACGGCCCGGCTTTCCGGCGTCCCGCTGGATGAACGCGACGCCATCATCGACGCCGGACACGACCCCGAAGCGGTGCTGGAAAAGGCCTCCAACGCCACCTTTAAACAGGTCTTCCGCGACGGGTTTTTCCATGCCGACGTCCATCCGGGCAACCTGTTCGTCATGGAGGACGGCGCCATCGGCGCCGTCGATTTCGGGATCATGGGAAGGCTCGACCCGAAAACGCGTCGCTGGCTGGGCGAAATACTGCTGGCATTTCTGACCCGTGACTACCGCCGCGCCGCGGAAGTGCACTTCGAGGCCGGCTTGGTGCCCCCGGACCGGTCCGTCGATGCCTTTACCCAGGCCTGCCGCTCCATCGCCGAGCCGATTCTGGATAAGCCGCAGAACGAAATCTCCATCGCCCGGCTTCTGGGACAACTGTTCCAGATCACCGAAACCTTCCAGATGGAGACCCAGCCGCAGCTCCTGTTGCTGCAGAAAACGATGCTGGTCGCCGAAGGAACCGGACGAAAGCTGGCGCCGGAAGCCAACCTGTGGTTCCTGGCCCGGCCCATGATCGAGGATTGGATGAGGGAAAATCTCGGCCCCGAGGCCCGCATCCGCGACACCGTCGGTTCCATCGCCGAGGCCGTCGACCGCCTGCCCCGGATGCTTGACGACATCGAGGAAAGCGCCGCCATACTGTCCGGCGGCAGGCTCCTCCTGCACCCGAAAACCGTCGACGCGCTGAAACGGGAATCGGGCCCGAACCGGGGCTTGTCGGCGGTCTGGCTGGCCGTCGCGGTGCTGGTGGTGGTGTTGGCCGTGGTCAAATTCACCTGATTGGAAAACGAAGGGTTGCGCCGTCTTTTGCACGGTACTATCTTAATCACACCTTTTTTCCGTTAAATAATTTCAAACTCCACAAGACATGAAGGTAAAATGCTTGAGGGTAAAAGAATTCTGTTGATCGTCTCGGGTGGGATCGCCGCTTATAAGTGCCCCGACCTGGTTCGCCGGCTTCGCCAACGGGGCGCCGCCGTGCGCTGCCTGTTGACCGCGGGCGGCGCCGAATTCGTCACCGCGCTGACCCTGGGCGCCCTCAGCGAAGACAAGGTATACCAGGACCTGTTCTCGCTCACCGACGAAGACGAAATGGGCCATATCCGGCTGTCCCGCGAGGCCGACCTGGTGCTGGTGGCGCCGGCGACGGCCAACATCCTGGCCAAGATGACGGCCGGGATCGCCGACGATCTCGCGACGACGGCGTTGATGGCCACCGACAGGCCGATCCTGGCCGCGCCGGCCATGAACGTCCGCATGTGGGAAAACCCGGCGACCCGGGAAAACCTGGCAACGCTGGAAAAAAGAGGCATCGGCTTCATCGGCCCCGAGGAAGGCGACATGGCCTGCAGCGAATGGGGCCTGGGCCGGATGTCGGAACCGGATCAAATCGCCGCCGCCGTCGAGGATTTTTTCCGCCAGGGCCTGCCTTTGAGCGGCAAGCGGGCGCTGGTGACCAGCGGGCCGACCCATGAGGCCATCGATCCGGTCCGCTATCTGGCCAATCGTTCCTCGGGCAAACAGGGCCACGCCATCGCCGGCGCCCTGGCCCGGCTGGGTTCGCAAACGACCCTCGTTTCCGGGCCCAGCCACCAGCCCGACCCGCCCGGCGTCGAGATGGTGAAGGTCTTAACCGCCCGGCAGATGCTGGAAGCCTGCGAACAGGCGCTGCCGGTGGACGTCGCCGTCCTGGCGGCGGCGGTTTCCGACTGGCGGGCGCAAACGGTGGCCAAGGGAAAAATCAAGAAAACGGGCCCGAAAAAGGCCCCCGAACTGACCCTGGTGGAAAACCCCGATATCCTGGCGACGCTCAGCGCCAAGGGCAACCTCAGGCCGCGCCTGATGGTCGGTTTCGCCGCCGAAACCGGCGATGTTATCGCCAATGCGACGAAAAAGCGCGCGGCCAAAGGCTGCGACTGGATCGTCGCCAACGACGTGTCGCCGGAAACCGGCGCCTTCGCGGGCGATTACAACACCGTGCATTTGATCACCGAGGCCGGTGTCGAGGACTGGCCGGCCCTGTCCAAGACCGCCGTCGCCGAGCGCCTGGCGCAAAGGGTCGCCGGCGTTCTCGCGGCGGCGTCATGAGCGCCAACTTGGCCCTCGACGTAAACGGCATTTCCGTCGCCATTCAACGCCTCCCCCACGGAGCGGACCTGGCCCTGCCGGCGCCGGCCACCGACAGGAGCGCCGGCGTCGACCTGGTGGCCGCGGTAACGGACCCGGTGGTCCTGGAACCGGGCCGCCGGGCCCTGATTCCGACGGGCATCGCCATTCAGCTTCCCGGCGGTTTCGAGGCCCAGGTCCGGCCGCGCTCGGGACTGGCGGTGAAGCACGGGGTAACGATCCTCAACAGCCCCGGCACTATCGATGCCGATTACCGCGGCGAAATCGGCGTCATTCTGATCAATCACGGCGAGGAACCCTTCACCGTCACCCGCGGCATGCGCATTGCCCAAATGGTCGTCCAGCCGGTCATCGGCGCCCAGTGGCGCGAAGTGGGCGCGCTCGACGAAACGGACCGCGGCGACGGCGGCTTCGGGTCCACGGGATCGGGGGGCTAGGCCATGCTCAGGCTGTCGAAAAAGATGATGTTTGCCATCGAGGCGGTGCTCGACATCGCCTATCACGCCGGCGCCGAACCGGTGCAGAGCCGGGAAATCACCCGCCGCCAGGGAATCCCGCGCCGGTATCTGGAACACGCCCTGCAGCACCTGGTTCGTCAGGGGATCCTGATCGGCGTCCGTGGCCCCAGGGGCGGCTACAGACTGGCCCGCGAGCGCCGCCGCATCACTGTCGGCGATATCGTGCGCGTGGTCAGGGAAATGGAGGCCGACAACAACCTGATCGAGGAAACCCAGGGCTCGGAGCTGGGCTATCAGGTGGTGCGGCCGTTGTGGCGGGAGCTGCAGGACGGGCTGATGGAGCGCCTCGACAGCCTGACCGTGGATGAACTTTGCACCCGCGCCAACCAGTCCGGGATCGTCAGCGAAGGTAGCCGCAATCTGGATTTCACGATTTGACGGGTTTTTTAACGGAACGCTACTGATATGAGCATGAAACCCGCCCCCATCCCTTCCCCCGGCCCTTCCCTCGGGCCCGAATTTCGCGGCCGCGTCTATGACGGCATCATAGAGACCATCGGCGCCACGCCTCTGGTGCGGCTCGGCAAACTGGCCGAAGACCAGGGGGTGAAGGCGGAAATCCTGGGAAAGTGCGAGTTTTTCAATCCCTTGGGCTCGGTCAAGGACCGCATCGGGATTTCCATGGTCGAGGCCGCCGAACGCGAAGGCCTTATCAAGCCCGGAACCACCCTGATCGAGCCGACCTCGGGCAATACCGGGATTGCCTTGGCTTTCGTCTGCGCCGCCAAGGGATACCGGCTGATCCTGACGATGCCGGGAAGCATGTCCGATGAGCGCCGGAAGATGCTCAACCTGTTGGGCGCCGAAACAGAACTCACCCCGGTCGAACTGGGCATGCGGGGGGCCGTGGAGCGGGCCGAGGAACTGGTCGAAGAGACCCCCGGCGCGATCATGTTGCAGCAGTTCGTAAACCCGGCCAATCCCGAGATTCACCGCCTCACCACGGCCGAGGAAATCTGGATCGACACCGGCGGGCGGGTCGACGCCATCGTCATCGGGGTCGGCACCGGCGGTACCCTGACCGGGTGCGCCCAGGTCTTGAAACCGCGCAATCCGGACCTGCTGATCGTCGCCATCGAGCCCGAGGACAGCCCGGTGCTGTCGGGCGGCATGCCGGGACCGCACAAGATTCAGGGCATGGGGCCGGGGTTCATCCCCGAGGTCCTCGACACCGAGGCCATCGACGAAATCCTTAAAATCGGCAGCGAACCGGCATTCGAAATGGCCCGCCGCGTGGCCCGGCTGGAGGGCCTCGCCGTCGGCATGTCCTCAGGCGCGGCCCTGGCCGCGGCCCTGGAGGTAGGGGCCCGGGAAGACATGGCCGGAAAGGTGATCGTCACCTTCCTGCCCGACTCCGCCGACCGTTACCTTTCGACGGCCCTTTTCGACAGTCTCGGTTAGCCTCCCCGTGAGCTTCACCGAAGCCCAGATAAACCGGTACGCACGCCATATCCTTTTGCAAGAGGTCGGCGGCGAAGGCCAGGAGCGGCTGTTGAACGCCCGCGTTCTGGTGGTCGGCGCCGGCGGGTTGGGATCGCCGGTGTTGTTGTACCTGGCGGCGGCCGGGGTGGGGACGCTCGGCATCGTCGACGACGACGTGGTCGACTTGTCAAACCTGCAACGCCAGATCGTTCATTCCACCGACGCCATCGGCGCGCCGAAGGTGGAAAGCGCGAAGAAGACCCTCGCCGGCATCAACCCGGACGTCACCGTCGTCCCCTTGCAACAGCGCCTCGGCCCGGACAACGCTCTCGACTTGATTTCCGATTACGACATCATCGCCGACGGGTCGGACAACTTCGCGACCCGGTTCCTGGTCAACGATGCGTGTTACTTCGCCAGGAAAACCCTGGTTTCCGCCGCCATCCTGCGCTTCGACGCCCAGGTCTACACCTTCAAGCCGTTCGAGGAAGACGCCGGCGGCGGCCACGGCCCCTGTTACCGCTGCCTGTTCCCGGAACCGCCGCCGGAAGGCCAAATCCCCACCTGCGCCGAGGCCGGCGTCCTGGGCGCGCTGTGCGGCATGGCCGGATCCCTGCAGGCCGCCGAAGTGCTGAAGGAGCTGCTCGGCATCGGCGATAGCCTGTCCGGAGCGCTGATAGTCTGCGAGGGGCTGGGAACCACGTTCAGTAAAATCACCCTCAAGCGCGATCCCGGCTGTCCATTGTGCGGCGACGACCCCAAAATCACCGACCTGTCGGTCGGCAAGGAATAGCAACCCGTGGCCGCCAGCACCTCCTCCCCGGACAGGCTTTCGATCGTCTTGTTTTTTATCTGACCAAATCTCTCAGATGATTTTTTGCGCCTCGGCGCTAACCGGCCCCGGATTGCCGTCGCCGATGGGTTCTCCGTCGACGGCCGTCAGCGGCCGAATGCCCAGGGAATTGGTCAGGAACGCCTCCGACGCGGACGACAGATCGGCCGGCCCCAGGGTGCGCTCCGCCGCGCTTAACCCCCTAATCACATCGGCCCGCATGACGCCGGGCATCGCCCCGTCATCGACCGGGGGCGTCACCGCGGTCGCGTCGATGACCAGGAACAGGTTGGCGGCCGTGGCTTCGGCAAGGTTGCCGGCGCCGTTCAGCAGCAACGCATCGCCGGCGCCCCGTTTGGCCGCTTCCCGGGCCGCCAGGATGCCGTCCAGACAGCACGTGGACTTGATTCCGGATAGCGGCGAATGCTCGTTGCGCCGGGTCGTGGTGGCGATGACGGCGGTCACCGGTTCTTGCGCCGTCAAATCCTGGGACGCGCCGGTGATCAATAAAGTCGGCTGGGCCGGGACCGGCGGCGGCAGCCCCCGGGGGCCTAAGCCCCGGGTCAGGGTCAGCCGCAACACGCCGAAGTCGATGGCGTTGGCCTCGATGACGTCCTGGAGGGCGCTCCTAAGTTCGCGCCCGCCGAGGGGAACGGCGAGGCCGATGACCTCGGCCCCGTCGCCAAGCCGGGCCAGATGGGCGTCCGTCCGCGCCGCCCGGCGGCCACGGACGGCGATCGTCTCGAACAGGCCGTCGCCCAGGGTCAGCCCTCGGTCGGTGGGCTCGATACGGGCCTCGGAGTCGGCCACCAGGCGGCCGTTGAGAAAGACCGTCACTCTGCCTTTTCCTATGCCTGTTCCTTGACGATTTCGCCGGGGGCGATTTCGCCGGGATCGAGGCTTTGCAGCATCGCCCAGGCCTTGTCCATGGCCTCCTCGTATTCGGCCCCGGGATCGGAATCGGCGACGATGCCGCCGCCGGCCTGGGCCGCTACTTCGCCGTCCTTGATGACCAACGTGCGGATGACGATGGCGGAATCCATGGCGCCGTCGAAGCCGATCCAGGCAATGGCGCCGCAATAAGGGCCGCGCCGCGCCGGCTCCAACTCGTTGATGATCTCCATGGCCCTGATCTTGGGCGCCCCGGTGACCGACCCGCCCGGAAAGGTGGCGCGCAAAAGGTCGATGGCGCCCTTGTTCGGGAACAGCGTGCCCCGGACCTCGGAAACCAGGTGATGCACGTTGGCGAAGCTTTCCAGCCCGGCCAGTTCCTTGACCTCGACGCTGCCCAGCCGGCACACCCGGCTCAGGTCGTTGCGCAAAAGGTCGACGATCATCAGGTTCTCGGCCTGGTCCTTTTCGCTGTCGATCAGGTCGCGGGCCAGCTTGGCATCTTCGCCGGGGGTCCGGCCCCGGGGCCGGGTTCCCTTGATCGGCCGGGTCGAGACATGGCCGCCGGGAGACAGGTTCAAGAACCGTTCCGGCGACGCCGAGGCGACGGCCATCCCCGGGCCGGCGGCCAGATAGGCCCCGAAAGGCGCCGGCGACAGGGCGCGCAGGCGGCGATAGAGCATGAACGGGGAAAGGCCCTCAGGCCTAGCGGCCAACAGACGCTGCGTCAGGTTGGCCTGGAAGATGTCACCGGCATGGATATAGGCGATGGCGCGCGAAACCATGTCTTCGTATTGGCGGCGGCTCAACTCGGGCCGCCAGCTCCCCGCCGGCCCCCAATCGACCGGCGCCAGCGGCGGCGCATCGGCGATCCTGTCCGCCATGGCCCCGGCCCGGGCCTCCGGCGAAGGGCGATCGAGGGACTTATCGGCGGCCCCGAGCTCGGCGGCGAATATCCAGGCCTGGCGGGTCTGGACGTCGAAGGCGGCGATGGTGTCGTAAAGCCCGATCACCAACTCGGGAATATCGAGGCCGGTTTGCAAAGGCGGCGGCAGGCGCTCCAGGTGGCGCCCCAACTCGTAGCCCAGATAACCGACGGCGCCGCCTTGAAAGGGCGGCAGGTCGGGATCGCTTCCCATGCGGAACATTTTAAGCTGACGCTCCAGGACCCGGAAGGGATCGCCGGCCACAGGCGAACCGTCCAGGGTAGTTTCTCCCTTGGCGGCGGTGATGACGCGGAACGGATCGGCGGCGATATAGGCGTAACGCCCCCGGGGGCCGGTCTCGGTCGCGCTGTCCAGAAACGCCGCCACCGGATCGCCCGCAAAGACCGCGAACGCGCCCGGGGGATCGCGGTAGGGAATGGGTCTGGCGGTGGGTCCTTCGGTCATGGGTGGCTCGATTTTTGGACCGGGCCCAACCGGGCCCGCGGTCAAAACGTATCGCCGATTACGCGGTCCGGCGGCGTGTGGTCATCGACGAAGGTCTTGATGTTGATCACCACCTTCTCGCCCATGTCGCCCCTGCCCTCGAAGGTGGCGGAGCCCATGTGGGGAAGCAGGACGACATTGTCCAGCGCCAGAAGTTTCAGGTTGACGGCCGGTGCGTGCTCGAACACATCGAGCCCGGCGCCGGCGATATCGCCGGCCTGCAACACCTGGGTCAGGGCGTTTTCGTCGATGACCTCGCCGCGGGCGGTGTTGACGATGACGGCGTGGGTCTGCAGCAGCTTCAGACGCCGGGCCGACAGAAGGTGGTACGTCGCCGGCGTATGCGGACAGTTGACGGAAACGAAATCCATATGGGCCAGCATCTGGTCCAGGCTTTCCCAATAGGTGGCTTCGAGCTCGTTCTCAATCTCCTCGTGGACCCGGTTGCGGTTGTGGTAATGGATGGACAACCCGAACCCCCGGGCCCGCCGGGCGACGGCCTGGCCGATCCGGCCCATGCCGATGATGCCCAGCCGCTTGCCGAAGATCCGATGCCCCAGCATCCACGTCGGCGACCATCCGGACCAATCGCCGGAGCGCATGATCCGTTCGCCTTCGACCAGGCGCCTGGGCACCGCCAGGATCAGCGCCATGGTCATGTCGGCGGTGTCCTCGGTCAGCACGTCGGGCGTGTTGGTGACGGTGATCCCCTTTTCCCGCGCCGCCGCCAGATCGATGTGATCGACGCCGGTGCCGTAGTTGGCGATCAGTTTCAGCTTCTTGCCGGCGGCGGCGATAAGCTTGGCGTCGATGGTGTCGGTGACCGTCGGCACCAGGACATTGGCCGTCTGGACGGCTTCGGTCAGGTCGGCCTCGGACATCGGTTGGTCGTCGACGTTCAGGCGCACGTCGAACAATTCCATCAACCGCGTCTCGGTGGCGTCGGGCAGCTTGCGGGTGATCACCACCAGCGGTTTTTTCTTAGCCATTCCGTCCCCTCCCAGGGCGCGTATCCAAGGCTTCAGGCCAAGAACGCCCGCCTTTGCGCACCTTGGCCCGTCAGGCCTACCAACCCCGGCGGCGGTTGTCCAGCGCCCTTATGCCGGCGCCCCGCCTTGACCGGGACCGAGGGGAGAGCCCTATAATGGGTCCAAGGTTTTCCTTACGCTTGCCCATGAACTGTCTCAGCCATGTCTCGATCCCATTTTAGCGTTTTCTTCTGCGTCTTGGTGTTTGTTTTCGGCTTTTTCGCGCCCGCCTTTTCGGCCGCCGAAAAGGGAAGCGGCCTGCCGCTGCCCCGGTTCGTCAGCCTGCGCGCCGGCGAGGTCAACCTGCGCACCGGCCCCGGGGTTCAATATCCCGTCGATTGGGTCTACCACCGCCAGTCTCTGCCGATGGAAATCATCGCCGAATACGGAACCTGGCGAAAAGTCAGGGACTGGCAGGGAACCCAGGGCTGGGTCCATCAAAGCATGGTCGGCGCTGGGCGGACCTTTATCGTCACCGGCGAAACCCGCACCATCCGCCGCAAAAGCGACCCCAAGAGCGGCCCCGTCGCCAGGGTCGAGGCCGGGGTCGTCGGCAGGCTGTTGTCGTGTCCCGACCTCAACGGTTGGTGCCGGGTCGAGGTCGCCGGGCAGACGGGCTGGCTGAGACGGGTGGAATTCTGGGGCGTACTCCGCAACGAGGTGATGCAGTAGGCGGGGCCGCCAAGGCCGGCGGCGAAACGAACGGTGGGCATTGGTGGGCATCGGTCGGCATTCGGTGGACAACCGGTGGACAACCGGTGGACATCGGGTGGACATTGGGTGGTTATCGGGGGGCCGGGGGGGTCGGTGTCCGGGCCGGTGATTTCAAAGGATTTGGGCATATTTCAGCGGACCCCTGAGCAATCGGGGGTGAGCCGATTTTCACATATTCACGATGTCAAAGAGCGCCCCCCGGCAGCGCCGAGAGGAAAGAACAAATACAGAACATTAAGCGCCTTTTGTTAAGAATGGGGGAGGCCGGGGGGAGTATAACGGCACATCGGCCGCGCCCGCCGGGGGGGCCGTTATGTGCCAGGAGCGGACTTCGTGGGGACGGGCGCCGATGGTCGGCTTTTGACCGAAGGCGACGCGATGGCCTTTCCTTCGGCACCGAGTCTAAGCAAGAGTTGGTATTTCGTGGGAGTGGGTTAAGCGCTCGATGGCCCCACCCGGGAAAGGATGCTGATGAAACTGAAAGCCATTCCCTTGGCGACGGCCCTGCTAGGTGTCGCTGCAGTCGTTGGAGGGTGGTTGATCTGGTACATGTTGATCGACCCTCTTAGCCTCCTGCCGGAGCCCCACCGGGCAATCATTGCAACCGACGCCCCATCACCACGGGCACCCGACTTTCCTGGCCGCCGAGTGAAAAACATCCGATTTGACGCAGGCATGGCTGGCGACATCCGAATATCTGTAAGTCTGCCAAAAGAATTGTCGGGAAAACAATTGCCGGTTTTCGTTCTATTAGGGGGACTGCGGACCGGCCGCGCCAACGTCTTCTATATCGACACCCCTGGTGATAATGCGTTGCTTGGTTTCGAGTATCCTCTACCAAAGAAGATCGAAGATGGTTGGACAACCGTTCATCAGCTCCGAAACTTGCGCCACCAAGCCCTCTTGACACCAGCGCAGATCGTTTCGGTGCTTTACTGGCTGCGGAAACAGCCCTGGGTGGACACGAACCGGATAAGTCTTGTTGGTGTCAGCCTAGGCGCGCTTTACCTGCCGGCAGTTCAAAATTTGGCTCAACATTACGAAGTGGGTGTTCGTCACCTCGTCATTGCATACGGCGGCGCTGGCATTAGCGACCTTGTGGCCGACCGACTTCGGTTTGGTCCGGCGTGGGTCCGTGAAATGATCGGTGCGGTCGCTGAGTTCGCCTTGCGACCTGTCGAGCCCTCGCTACATTTGCCATCACTGAGCGGTGATATTCTCCTGATTAATTCGGTGGGTCCAGACAAATTCATGCCTGCAAGCTCGGTTCAAGAGCTGCATCGCCTGACACCCGAACCCAAGACCATGGTGTCGTTGAAGGGCGGTCACATTGACCAGGGGGGCTCAAGGCTTGTCAAACATCTCGTCGATGTTGCCAGCGAGTGGTTGAGGGAGAGGAATGCGATGAATCGATAATCGCCTTACGGGCTTCCCGCCATGGTGAAATCACCTTTCCTGCCGTTCAACCATGTTCGTTGTTTCCACGCCCGCGCCTTAATCGAAATCCCCGGCCAGGGCCTGGCGGACGGCCTCGGGCAGCACCGCCATATGGCTGTATTTCCCGTGGCCGACGGCGAGGGTGACCCGAGTATCGGGGGCCCGGAACTTTTCCACCTGGGCGTCGGTGAACTGGAAGTGCAGGAACTGGATCGACGACGCCTTGCCGTCGGCGGTGGTTCTGTCGATGTCTTGTTCCGGTATGGCGGTGACGGTTTCGCCGCCGAAGGTTAACGTCACCGTTTCCTCGACGCCGCCGAGGCCGGCCAGGAATTCGGCCCGGCGGCCCGGTTCGTCGATTTCGAACATCAACGTCGCCACCAGCTCGCGGCCGCCCGGGATCAGCGGGTTGTAGGCGCGAAGCTCGTCCTCGATCTGGTCTTCGCCGCCCTTTTCGATGTACAGCATCTCGTGCACCTGGTGGAACATGGTGTCATAGGATTCGAAATAGAAGGTCGCGTCGGGGCCGACGGAAACGCGGCGGTGTTTCTTCAATTCCGCGACGGCGCGCTTCCTTTCGTCGCGGACGGCGACGTAGTCCTCCATGCCTAAGATGTCGGCGCGGGTGATTTCGTGCCGGGGGGACATAGGGGGGGTCATCGGGAACTCCTGGGTCCTTTTTACAGCCCGTAGGCTTTGGCGATCAGTTCGATGGGGTGCTGGGCGGCGCTTACATTCGCGGTGACGAAGTCCTCGTCCAGGCGCTCGACCCCTTGCAGGATATGGTCGCGGGCCAGCGGGCATTCGGACACCACGTGCCCGGGGTTCCGTTTGGCGACGTCGCGGGCCACCGGCTTGCCGACCTTGAGGCCGACCTCGAAATTGTCCTTCATCACCCCCCACGAACCGCCGTGGCCAGAGCAGCGCTCGATCACCGAAATCTCCGTATCCGGCACCAGGCGCAGCATCTCGGCCGCCTTCCGGCCCATGTTCTGGGCCCGGGCGTGGCACGCGATGTGAACGGTAACGCCGCCTTCAAGCGCGTTCAAACCCTCGGCCAGGCCTTCGTTCCTGGAAATATCTATCAGGTATTCGCTGATGTCGGCGGTCGCTTTGCTCAACCGTTCGACGGCTTCGTCACCGGGCACGATCAGGGGCCACTCGAATTTCAGCATCAACGCGCACGACGGCACCAGGGCGATGACGTCGTAGCCGTTGTCGATCCAAACGCCCAAATCCCGGGCCGTTTTCTTGGCGCTGTCGGCGACCGCCCCGATGTCGCCGTGTTCCAGTTGCGGCATGCCGCAGCACCGGGGATGGACGATTTGCGTCTCGACGCCGTTCCTGGCCAGCACCTTGAGCGCGGCGGTGCCGATGGCGGGGTTGTTGTAGTTGCCGAAACACGTGGCGTAGAGGACCGCCTTGCGGCCGAAGGCCGGCGCGTCGGGGTTGACTTGTGGCTTCGCGCTTGCCGCTTTGTCGGTCAGGAGCTGGTTGGCGAATTCCGGCAGCTTGGCGTCGCGGTGGATGCCGGCGGCGGCCTGCATAACCGGGCGGGTGATTTTGTTTGAACACTGACACGCCCAGTTGGCGGCGCCGGAGACCGAACAGCCGATCTTGCCGTTGCGGTCGGTTCGGGTCATCTGTTTCCCGGCCCAGGAGACTTGGCCGTTTTTATGTTCCTGGGCGCGGGCGCGCAGCATCAGGTGCGGGAAGTCGAGGTCGAATTCATGCGGCGGCACGTAGGGGCATTTGGTCATGAAGCACATGTCGCACAACGTGCAGGCGTCGATCACCGGCTTGAAATCGCCGCTGTCGACGGTGTCCAGCTCGCCGGATTTTGAATCGTCGATGAGGTCGAAAAGGCGCGGGAAGCTGTCGCACAGATTGAAGCACCGCCGGCAGCCGTGACAGATGTCGAAGACGCGGCGCAGTTCCTCATCCAGCTTTGCGGAGTCGTAAAAATCCGCCTGCCGCCAGGGGATGGGGTGGCGCGTGGGGGCTTCTAGGCTGCCTTCGCTCATGATCGCAAAACCAATTTAAATAATTAAAAAAAAACAGGGGGAGCCGGTGACGGCCCCCCCATAATAATTCTGAACCGAAGGGGCGTTATTACAGTTCGTCGAGCGCTTTCTGGAAGCGGCCGGCGTGGGACTTTTCGGCCTTGGCCAGGGTTTCGAACCAGTCGGCGATTTCGTCAAAGCCCTCGTCGCGGGCGGTTTTCGCCATGCCCGGGTACATGTCGGTGTATTCGTGGGTTTCCCCGGCCACGGCGGCCTTCAGGTTGTCGCCGGTGGGGCCTATGGGCAGGTCCGTCGCCGGATCGCCGGTTTCCTCGAGATATTCCAGATGGCCGTGAGCGTGGCCGGTTTCGCCTTCCGCCGTCGAGCGGAAAACGGCGGCGACGTCGTTGTAGCCCTCGATGTCGGCTTTCTGGGCGAAATACAGATAGCGGCGGTTGGCCTGGGATTCCCCGGCAAACGCGTCCTTGAGGTTTTGTTGGGTTTTGGATCCTTTTAAGTCAGCCATGGCTTGCTCCCTAGTGGATAAATTGACAAACGATCACAGGCCGCAGCAGGGCACAGACCCCTGCAAGCGGCGCGGAAGTAATATGACCATAAGATAGGGATGAGTCAACTATTTTTTATTGACTCTAAACTATCTTATAGTCAATTGTTATTAAAAAATATTTATTCGTTATCCACGCGGACGACGACATCGACCCGTTTCACCGCCATCCCCGGGGGCGGGGCCGGCAGCCCGGCCACCACGACCTGGTCGCCGGGGATGTCCTTGAGCTCGCCGGAGCCTTCGAAGAAGAAGTGGTAGTGGTCGGTTATATTGGTGTCGAAGTACGAGCGTTGGGAATCGACGATGATCTCCCGCAGCAGCCCGGCGGCGGTAAACTGATGCAGCGTATTGTAGACGGTGGCCAGCGACACTCGCATGGAGGCGGCCTGGGTCTCGGCGTGAAGGATTTCCGCCGTCACGTGCCGGTCGGGGCCTTCGAACAGCAGCTTCGCCAGGGCCAGGCGCTGGCGCGTCGGACGCAGGCCGACGGCCCGCAGGCGGCCCAGCACCTGTGTATAGGGTCTTTGGATTCCGGTTTTCGTCATTTCCATTTTCTTAATTTCCATTTTCTTAACATGGCCATTCAAAAGGGAGTTGCCAATCAAGGAAATCTATTCCTTATCCGTCAGGATCATAAACATATAATTTGAATAACACCAAACTATATTAAGGGCGCCGTAAAGCCATAACTTTTTTAAGGAAAATCGAGGCCCCCCGGCCTCTTGCCAGGGATCAGGGGGCCGGCATGCCGATGATGTTATATCCGGAATCGACGTGGTGAATTTCGCCGGTGACGCCTCGCGACAGATCCGACAGCAGGTAAAGCGCGGCGCCCCCGATGTCATCCAGTTGCACGCTGCGTCCCAGGGGCGAGTGTTCCTCGCTCCATTTGTAGATGTGCCGGGCGCCGGCGATGGCGCTGCCGGCGAGCGTCTTCATCGGCCCGGCGGAGATGGCGTTGACGCGGATATTCCGCGGCCCCAGGTCGACGGCCAGGTACCTGATGCTGGCTTCCAGCGCCGCCTTGGCCACGCCCATGACGTTGTAGTTGGGCATCACCCGCTGGGCGCCGGAAAACGTCAGCGACAGCAGACAGCCGCCGCCGGTCATCAACGGCTGGGCGCGGCGCGCCAGGGCGGTAAACGAATAGCACGATACATCGAGGGTGCGCTTGAAGTTCTCCCTGGTCGTGTCCAGGTATTGGCCCTTGAGCTCTTCCTTGTCGGAGAACGCGATCGCATGGACGACGAAATCGAGGCCGCCCCAATCCTTCTCCAGGGCGCCGAAGACAGCATCCATGCTGCTTTCGTCCTCGACGTCGCAGGGCAGCACGATGGTCGAGCCGACACTTTCGGCCAGCGGCCGCACCCGTTTGCCGAACGCGTCGCCCTGATAGGTAAAGGCCATTTCGGCGCCGTGCCGGTTGAGGATGTTGGCGATCCCCCAGGCGATGGAACGGTCGTTGGCGACGCCCATGATCAGACCCTTCTTGCCGGCCATGAGCGCGCCCGCGGCCGCCAGCTTGATGTCGCCGGGTTGGATTTTATGGGAACCCGGCACCGGTCAGCCTTCTATTCGCTTGAACGCCAGGGTCGCGTTGGTGCCGCCGAAGCCGAAACTGTTGGACAGCACCGTGTTCAGTCGCACGCCGTCCTGGCGCTCGAGCACCAGGGGCATGTCGCCGACCGCCGGATCGGGTTCCTCGACGTTGGCGGACGCGCAGATGAAGTCGTTTTCCATCATCAACAGGCAGTAAATCGATTCCTGGACCCCGGTAGCGCCCTGGGAATGCCCGGTCAGCGACTTGGTCGAGCTGAAGGGCGGAATCCGGTCGCGGTCCTTGAACGTCTCCTGGATCGCCTCCAGCTCCTTGAGGTCGCCGATGGGGGTGGAAGTGCCGTGGGTGTTGATGTAATCCACCGGCATGTCCAGGTCCGCCATGGCCGCCCGCATGCAGCGGACGGCGCCTTCGCCGGACGGCTGCACCATGTCGTGGCCGTCCGACGTGGCGCCGTATCCGGCCAGTTCGGCGTAGATCTTGGCGCCCCGGGCCTTGGCGTGTTGCAGTTCCTCCAACACCACGACGCCGCCGCCGCCGGCGATGACGAATCCGTCGCGGTTGGCGTCAAAGGCGCGGGACGCCTTTTCAGGGGTGTCGTTGTAGCCGGAACTGAGGGCCGGCATGGCGTCGAACAGCACCGACAGGCTCCAATGCAGTTCCTCGCCGCCGCCGGCGAAAACGATGTCGTTCTTGCCCCATTGGATGAGCTCGGCGCCGTTGCCGACGCAGTGGGCGCTGGTCGAACACGCGGAGCTGATGGAATAGCTGAGCCCCTTGATCTTGAAGGGGGTGGCGAGGGTCGCTGAATTGGTCGACGACATGGTCCTGGGCACCATAAAGGGGCCGACCTTCTTCGGGTTGCCTTTGCGCGCGATGTCGGCAGCCTTGACCTGGTTGCTGGTCGACGGACCGCCGGAGCCCATGATCAGCGCCGTGCGCTGGCTAGAGACCTCGTTCTCGGTCAGGCCCGAATCGGCAATGGCCTGTTCCATGGCGATGTAGTTGTAGGCCGCCCCGTCGCCCATGAAGCGGCGCCAGCGGCGGTCGACGGCGGCGTTGATGTCGATGGTCGGTTTCCCGTGGACATGGCTGCGGAAGCCCATGTCGCGGTATTCCTCGGAAAAGGTTATGCCCGAGCGGCCCTCGCGGAGAGACTTCAGGACCTCGTCCTTGTCGTTGCCGATGCTGGAGACGATACCGATGCCGGTAACGGCGACGCGTCTTTTCGGGGTATCGCCCGCCATCGTCAGCTTTCGGCCGTGGTTTCACCGGGGGTGAACAAGGCCACCTTCAGGCCCTCGGCGGCATAGGCGGTGACGCCGTCGACCTTCATGATGCCGTCGGCGATGCCCAAGGTGATCCCCCGGTTCATGACCCGCTTGATGTCAATGAAATACGAGATCAGTTTGGCGCTCGGGCTTACCTGTTCGGTGAATTTCACCGACCCCACGCCGAGCGCCCGCCCGGCGCCGGAGGCGCCCAGCCAGCCGAGGAAAAACCCGACCATCTGCCAAAGCGCATCTAGCCCCAGGCATCCGGGCATGACGGGATCGTTTTCGAAGTGGCACTGGAAAAACCACAGGTCCGGCTTGACGTCCAGTTCGGCGATGATCTGGCCGTGGCCGTGCTTGCCGCCGTCGTCGGTGATGCTGACGATGCGGTCGAACATCAGCATCGGCGGTAGCGGCAACTGGGCGTTACCGGCCCCGAACAATTCGCCATGCCCGCAAGCCAGCAAATCCTCGTAGGAATAACTGTTCTTTTTCTTCAAGGGCTTATCACCGCTCCTTGGTGTTATTGACCTTTTTCGCCAACGTTCCCCCGTCGGCGCACGAATATTTTTCGCCGCAAGCGCATCTCGCGGCCGATGGCGAATTATATATCCCACAAAGGGGGCCGGGTATAACAAAAAAGGCGGCCCCGAGGACCGCCTTTTCCTGAATTTACCGGCCCGGCGGGGCTAGAGCACTTTCCACCCAGATTGAATCGCTCTGACAGAGCCATTTCGGGCCGAGGCGGCGTCAAGCCCCTTGACCGTAGTCCCACTACGCTCGGCGGCGCTTTCCTGGCCTCGGCCCGAAATGGCTCTGTCAGAGCGATTCAATCCGGGTGGAAAGTGCTCTAGAGTATGGAAATCATGGGCGCCACGGGCAAACTGGGTAATCCAATAAATCTGCGCGCCGATGGCGCCCACAGGCAACAGCACCCAGGCCAAATCGAAAACCGCCAGCACCAGGATGATAAAGCAGAAATCCCACCGCGTAAGCTCGCGAAAAGCATACAACATCCGATCGCGGGCGCTCTCGGGTAAATGCGTCCCGGGTTTCGCCGTTTCCGGGACCGCCTTGCCACGCGCGTCAAGCATGATTCCGATAAAATAATTGATGGTCCCTCCGATGCCGGCGATCACGCCGAGCCAGAACCAGACATTGGCGCCGAAAGAGCGCGTGGCCCCGATACCGAGCGCGACGAAAAAAGCCGTATGCACGATCCAGTCGACGAAGGTGTCGAACTTGTCGCCGAATTCGGAACACTGGCCCTTGATGCGGGCGATTTCGCCGTCGCAGTAGTCCAACACATAAGAGACGAGCAGGAGCACCGCAGCCGTTACTACTGCGTCGAACTTCCCCTCCACTAGATACCAGCTTGCGGCCAGGCCCGACACCAGCGACGCCGTGGTGATTTGGTTGGCGCTCACCGGAAAGCGGACCAACACGGCGGTAACAGGCCCCGACATGTGCCGGATCAACGGGAACAAGGGCCTTTTCCGGGACGGGGTCACGGCTCAATAGCTCCGGGCTGTGTCGTCCGCCCGCGCCGTCCCGGCCAGGCCCATCAGCGCCGGTAGGACAACAAGCGTGCACCCGAGGGTCAAGGAAATGGAAATCGTCAACAACAGCCCCATGCTCGCCATCCCCGGGTGCGACGACAACGCAATACTGCCGAACGAGCCGATGGTGGTCAAAGCGCTGAAGACCACGGCCCGGGGCGTCGACGTTTCGAGAACGCCGCTGACGCTGTTTTCCTCACGTTGCCTCAACATCAGATGAATGCCGCTGGCGACGCCGAGCCCGAACAACAAGGGCAGGACGATGATGTTGGCAAAATTGAAGGGAATATCGAAAATCACCGAGGCGGCGACGGTCAGCAGCGCCGCCAGCGTCAGAGGCGCGAACACCAGGACCATGTCCAGCCACCGGTTCAGGACCGCCAACAACAATACCGAAATCAACGCCACCGAGATGATCCCCGCCTGCCAGAAAGCGGCAACGACCGCGTTGCCGGCCTCGAGGATGACCACCGACGACCCGATCGCATTGGCGGCAACGCCCTTGACCGATTGAACGAACCGGGTCAGCGCCTCGCGGTCCCGGAGATCCTCTTTGGGAAACACCTCGAGCCGGGCCCGGCCGTCGGCGGCGACCTGGTTGGCGGCGATATCCCGCGGCAGATTTTCCAGGCGCACCGGTTCAGCGGTCAGGGAAAGGTTAAGGGCCTCCAGCCGCCCCGGCAGCGCCGCCAACAGCCGCGTTTCCAGCTCCTTCAGCCCGGCCTCCTTGGCCGGCCCATCACCGAACAGGGCCGCCAGAGCCCGGGAAAGGCGCCGGGCCGCCTTCGCTTCACCAACCGCCCCTTGAAGGGCGGATAATTCTCCGAGCCTGCCCTGGATTTGGCCCAGCGCCGCCCGGCGGTCCTCCATGGACGGGGGCGCGTTGGTTTCCGCCGAGGCGAAGGCCGGCATCAGGAACAACCCCATGGTGGCGATGACCTCAAGTTTCTCCGGCTGATCGGTGGGAACGTAATCGGCCAGGGTGGCGGTGCCGTCGACTTCGGAGAGCGCGTTCATTTGTCCGGCCAGGGCTTGGGCGGCGTCCAGGTTCCGTGTCAGGACGGTGATCGAATAGGGGCTGGTGTGGTTGTTTTCCATCAAATCGAAAATCGTCGCCACGGATTCGGTTTTCGGATTCTTCAGGTTCAAGGGGTCGAAATCGAACATCGCCTTCGGCACCACGAACGCCGCCGCGACCCCCACCGCCAGGGCCGACCAGCAAACGGCGGCGCTGTTGAACCGGATGAAGGACTGAAAAACCGGCCTCACCGGAATCATCCGGCCGCCGCCTCTCTTGTGTAAGCCCCGGGCGCGGGGCATTACCGTCAACAGCGCCGGCAAAACGGTGATATTGGCGAAAAAGGCGATGAACATGCCGGTCCCGGCGATCAATCCCAATTCGGCGAGGCCCAGATAATCCGTCGGCAGGAACGAATAGAAGGCGATGGCGGCGCTGAGGGCGCACAAGGTTAACGCCCCGCCGACCTGTTCGGCGGCTTCGGACAGCGCCCGGGCGTGATCGCCATCCCGGTCCATCCCTTCCTTGTAACGAAGCCCGTAATGAATGCCGAAATCGACGCTCAGGCCGATAAACAGAACCGCGAACGCGACCGAGATCAGGTTCAACGCGCCGAGGGCCAAAATCGCGAAGGCCGCCGTCCAAATCAGGCCCATCAGCAACGTCACCAGCGCCGCCACCGCCAGCCTCAGCGACCGGAACCCGATCAGCAACAGAACCACGACCAGGAACAGCGACACCCCCCCAGCCACGCCCATGCCTTTTTCGACGCTTTGCAGTTCCTCATGGGCGAGCGCGGCGGAACCCGTCAGGCGCACCTGGACGCCGGCTTCCCGGGTCAGGCCGAGGTCCCGGGCGGCGGCGCGCACTCCCGCCATCGCCTTCGCCGCCGGACGCAAGGACTTGAAATCGAGGGCCGGCTGGAGGACGAGGACGCGGCGGTTAGCCAAGATTTCGTCTTCCGGGGCGACGGCGCCCGACATCAAGGTCTGCCAGGACAATTGACGGAATTCCCCGGCTTTTTGTGCTTCGGCGACATCGGCCAGGGCGGCCAGCACCGTCATCAATTCAAAGGGGGCCTCGGCGGGGTCCTTGAGGAATTCGTCGATGGCCAGGTCCAGCATGCGGAACAGGCCGACGAGGCTGGGGTCCCGCCACAAGGCGCCGAGGAAGGGCTGCGCCTCGGCCAGCCGGTCGCTGAGATCGTAAAGGTCATCCAGTTCCAAATACAACAACCCGTTCCGGCGCAGGAATTCGTTGCCGGCCGGGTCGTCGACGCGGCCGAACAATTTCGGTTGTTGGCGAAGTTGGTCGGCCAGCGCCCGGGCGGCGTCATCGGAAAGATCCGGGCTGTCGCCGTCGATGACGACGATCAGGTTGTCGGAAAACTGCGGAAAGGCTTTGTTCAGTTCCGCCGAATGGCGGCGGAACGCCAGGTCCGCCGACAACATGTCGCCGGTGTCGGTGTTGATGCGGATATTTTCCGCCAGATAGACCGCGGCAACGGCGCTGAGAAGCACGGAAGCGGCAACCACCAGCCAAGCCAACCGGCGTACCCCATCGGTCCAGCGCACAAGGGCTTGGCGGTATGCTTGAGTTGGCGTCGTCGTCACGGTTTCGGCCCCTCCTTCCGTCGCCGCTTATAGCCCTGTTGGGACTATTGGAACAAGGAAGGTCGGATTTTGTTGATCCGGGGGGGCCTAAGGGGAACTAAGCCAAAGGCGGCTTAGGTATCATTACACTCGGTGAAGATATGCAGACTGCATGCCTTGCATCGCTCCGCGTCCAGGCGGCGCTTGATGGCGGGGATCGCTTGTTTCTTGGACAGGAAGACGTTTTCCCTGCCGATCATGTCCAGATAGCCGCCCCTATCGCGCCATTTGGCGGCTTCCTCGGCAAGCGGTTCGGCGCCGGTCATGGCCGCAAGGATGTCGGCGCGCAGAGTTTTCCCGTTGACCCAGGAAATCCAGTTTAAGAAGGGAAAGGCTTGTCTGGCGGCGAACAGCCCCAGACCCGAGACGGACAGTTTGGCGAGGTGCAATTTTTTTTCTTTTTATAACAGGAGGTTGGAGTTAGGTGTTAATAGTTTAGAAAAATGTATATTTAAAGAGCCCGGTTTGCATAGCAAAAAATGCTGCGGTGCACAAAAAAGTAATTTCGGGGAAAAAATCCGAAAGCGGTGAAAACTGGGTAATGTCAGAGTCAATTTTAGGGTTAAATTTAAAGTGTCATTTCAAGGGGGACAGGGGCTGCAACGGAAAACGGGCCGGCAAAAAGGCCAACCGGAATGAGCAAGGCAATTCGCGGTTTTTTCAAACTCCTCGGCGATGCGGTGCGCGACCTCGTACCCATCGTCCTTGTTATCGCCTTCTTCCAGGCCGTCGTCCTGCAACAACCGCCACCCAATCTGGGCGGCGTCGTCGTCGGGCTGGGGTGCGTGGTCCTGGGTTTGGCGCTGTTCGTGCAGGGCCTGGAGATGGGCCTGTTCCCCTTGGGGGAGGCCATGGCCCAGGCCATGGCCCGTAAGGGAAGCCTGATCGGACTTTTGGGTTTTGCGTTTCTGCTCGGCTTCGGGACCACGGTGGCGGAGCCGGCGCTGATCGCCATCGCCGCCGAGGCGTCTGAGATCGCCGCCAAGGCCGGCGTCATCCAGTCCACGGCGGAAGATATGGACAGCTACGCTTTTGGGCTCAGGCTCACGGTGGCGCTGTCGGTAGGCGCGGCGCTGGTGCTGGGGGTATTCCGGATCCTCGTCGGCTGGC
>CEPS01039931.1_pt1 | contig 21912 bp, 11 predicted proteins | sample 530401 | NCBI WGS metagenome assembly CEPS01 (sample SAMEA2620035, study PRJEB7988) | marine metagenome | biome: marine biome (ENVO:00000447); feature: mesopelagic zone (ENVO:00000213) & marine oxygen minimum zone (ENVO:01000065); material: "saline water (ENVO:00002010), including plankton... | reverse complement strand
GGATTTGGTCCAAACCAAGAGAAGACTATGTTCAACATCATAGCTGCCGCTGAGTCCTGGAAGTAAGCGCAAGTCAAAATCGGTATGAATTCCAAGCCGTTTAGTCAAATCCCTAAAAATATCAACCCCCAAATCCAATCCCCAAGTATTATAATACACGCCCTGCCGATGGTAAACCAAGGGCAGATCAATGGAAGACCGTTCATCCAGTTCGCCAAAAACAATGCCCAGATCTATTCCCCCATGCAGTGTAATATCTGCGAAAGTCAGCGATCTGGACATGAGCCAGTCATTAGAAATCCCCACCATGGGCGGTATAAGAAAATTTGGTGAAATTAATGATGCAATATTGTTTCCGATCTTCATCCCTTTAGATAACATATTCAGCAGTGGAGTTGGATAGAGAAGACTATGTCGGGATGCAGTAGACCAGTTGCCCATATTTTGGTGGGGAATTTTTACAGAAAGGTTGGGCATCACAAAGAATAATAGCGGGTGCAGGGAAACCTCAAGCGTTTCCGTGTACCCATAACGGAGAGGCTGAAAAAACCCCATCTCCCATCTTTTTTCCGTCAGGAGGTGTGCGGAATGAGGCGCCCAATTCTGGGCACCTGAAAGTTGCCCGATCAAGATAATTATATATATATATTTTTTCACAGCCGTTAATTAATCTCCAGCCAGGTTCAAAACGGCAGAAACGGGCATATGGTCACTCAGGGGCCACAGGTTCTGGTGTGTAGTAGCAGATCCATGCACCCAGCCTCCGGCAACATTTGTAAACAGATAATCAAGTTTTCGATCATATTTTATATCCCAACGTTCATTACTGGTGCTGGGCGCATGGGTTAGATGTTCCGGATTATTCATTACTTGCGAATTGATTGCTGGTGCATAAGCGCCGTATAAGGGCTGCAAAATGTTTGGTTCCCCATCAAAATTGTCAAAATAACTTCCTTCTTTATGAAATGGTTCTATTCCTTCCATATGGAAATTCTCATCATTGCACATATCATGTTCGCAAAAATCAATTACAGGGGCCCCAGGAGGTAATGAGTTTAAATCGCCTCCTGCAATAAACTGATCGCCGGTGAGATCAATATCGGCCAATACTTGAATAAATTTATCAACGTGTTCTTGTTTTGTATCATCCGTGGCAAATGCAGTAGCATGAATATTAACGGCGTACAGATTCAAATCAGGTATTTTAACTTTCAAGATATTTCGCCTTAGATAAAAATATTGCACCAGGTCGCTTTGGTCTGTTCGCAGCCGCAGCTGGATACGTTCCGCGTCAGTAAGCTCATATCTAGACAGAATGGCATTGCCCAGGTCCACCCTGCCAAGGCCATAATTCGGGACAAAATCCGCCTGCCAGATAGATGCATAACAACCATAGTTCATGGCAGTATTATCCAGCAGATATTGGATCTGGTTGATATAGCCTGAGCGCTTGGAAAACATATCCACTTCCTGGAGCAGAATTATATCCGGGTCCAATGAATTTATCTCAGCGACAATATTATCAAGATTGTCCTTAATATCATTTTTTTTCGCAATAACCTTATCACCGCATGAATCTCCATAAAAAGGAAAACGCGCTGAACCAAAACGAATATTCCAGGTTATGACCTGTGGGGCGGCAGTTGCCACAGCAGGTGTTTTTGCTACTGACTCATACATTTCTGCAACTGAGATTTCGTTCGGAAACTCATTGACAAATGGCTCGCAGCTGTAAAACAGCGTAAGCCCAATAAGTAAAATTCTACAGTTCAAGAACCCGCTTGGCTTATGATATCAAACTTAATATGTTTTCCAGCGGGCGGCCTATTGCCGCCTGTTCACCGGCAACAAAAATTGGCCGCTCCATAATTTTCGGAAACTTGGCTATGGCGGCAGCCATGGCCTCAGGTTTGTTTAATAAGCCTGATAGGTTGTTTTCCTTGAAATCAGCCTCTTTCGTTCGCACAAATTCTCCCGGTTGTTTCCCCAGTTTTTTTGCCAAGGCCAGTACTTGCTCTTTGGTGAGTGGGTTTTTCAAATATTCCACAAGATCATAATCAACATTATGTTCATTCAGGAGCAACACGGCTCCCCTGCTCTTGCCTCATCTGGGATTATGGTAAAGAATGAATTCTGACATGTCTACTCCTTATATTGTATAGTTAGAGATTTCTTCAAATATGCCCGTATGGCGATTTTTTTCACCTTATCCTTATCCTTTAGATTATTTTTGATTACAGATGTTTCATCAGGAGAAACATTCCGTGAATGAATACGAACCGACTTCAATTCTCAAAATCTAATGATAGGCTAAATAATAATGAAATGTTAAATGATTAATAAAAAGGCTTGTTTTTAAGTATTTTAAAGAAGTAGTAAGTTAGCTCTAAATATGTTAAAGCGATTTATATTACTATGATTTTTCCTCTACGAAATTCACAAAATAACCATATGTTTAGATCGTATAAATTAAATGACTGTAGAAAAAATATTGCACACAAGATTATCATAAAATAATTAACTGGTGATTATCAATTATAAGAACTGTATTTTACTTTTATTTTATTGGTTGTCGATATCAAATTTTATTTCGGCCAGTACAAATGGCAATATATATGGTAAGGTTTTTAATACCGAAAATGATTCACCATTAGTGGGGGCCAATGTTATTATTATAAACAACAATATTGGCACTGCTACCGACAATAAGGGTTTATATAATATTATTAATATTCTGCCCGGGAATTATACACTGAGGGTATCTATGATAGGTTTTGCAGATTATGAGATTAAGGACCTCACTATATCAATGAATCGTACAACTTATGTAGAAGTTGGTCTAACACCAGACACAATAAAATACGAAGCAATTATTGTTCAAGCAGAACGCCCGTTGGTCAAAAGAGATATATCAGCAAGTGTGTTAAATATACAAGATGAAACAATTCAAAGTCTTCCGGCAACAAATTTAGAAGATATAATATCATTGCAGGCTGGCGTTACCGGCATGTTTATCAGAGGTGGAAGCCCTTCTCAAACTGCATTATTTGTTGATGGGTTTCGATTGAATGATGAAAGATCTAATCATCCTTTTACTACTATTAATATTAATGCGATCAAAGAAATCCATTTACAAACTGGTGGTTTCAATGCTGAATATGGAAACATAAGATCAGGGATTATCAATATAATGACAATTGATGGGTCTGAAAAAAATTATAGTGCATCTTTATCATTGTGGCAGAGCGACAAAGCTCCAAAGCATTTTGGGAAATCCTTATATGATGAGGATTCATACTTCTTACGTCCTTATTTAGATGATGATGTTTGTTGGACAGGAACCAATAGCGGTGTTTGGGATAATTATACTGAAAGGCAATATCCTGCTTTTGAAGGTTGGAACTCTATTTCACTATTTACTATGAATGACTCAGACCCCTCTAATGATCTTACTCCTACTGCCGCACAAAAGATTTTTAAATGGCAACATAGGCGTAATGGAGCTATTAGACTACCTGATTATTCAAGAAATCTCTTAATAAATGGTCCCTTACCATTTCAATTAAAACATCTTGTATTTTCATTAAGCCATACAGAAACACAGGATGTTTTTATAATACCATTATCCAGAGATAGTTATAATTCATCATCAACGGTTTTTAAACTAACTGGGAAAATAAGTGAAAAAATTAGAATATCAATATCTAGTCTTTATGGAACAGTAAGCTCAGTATCTCCTTATGATTGGAAAGTTACACCAACAGGATTATTAATTAATAGCTCAAGTGATGTAGCTGAATTAATAAATGGGAGTACGGGCAATAGTATTTTATTCATGCCTGGATACTATAGCCCTACAGAAATTTACAGATATGCCTTTGGTTTAAAAATTAATCACATCCTATCAGAAAAAATGTTTTATGAAGCCATATTACAACAGATGGGCAATCAATATAATACATATCAATTATCTACTAGAGACACTACTAAGAACAACTTGGTTGTAGATGGTTTTTATTTTGATGAAGCTCCATTCGGTTATTGGGGGTATTCAGAAACAAGTATTGATGGTATGAATATTGGGGGTTGGATGAATCTTGGTAGAGATAAAAGTTCTAATGTCACGTCATTTATTAAGCTGGATTTGACTAAGGTATTAAATAAACACCATCAAATAAAAACAGGCTTTGAATATGTAATGAATGACTATCGTATAAACTCTTCTACAGTAAATCCAAGCATGGATACTTGGAATAGAGAAATGTCATACTATGTTTCACCAAGGAGAAATGCCGTCTATGTACAAGATAAAATTGACCACGATGGGGTCATTGCAAATATTGGATTGAGGGTTGAAAGTACGGTGCCAAATACCAACTGGTATGATCTTGAGCCATACGATAAAAACTTGAGTCAAGGCGAAGGAGCTAATATCGAGACACAGGTACCAACCTATGAAGCGGAACATAAATATTATATTAGTCCACGACTAGGTATATCACACCCAATAACTGAGAATTCAAAACTATATTTTAATTATGGACATTTTTATTCAGAACCGGAATCATCATTTAGGTTTCGTATTCAAAGAGAATATAACGGACTGGTTACACACTTAGGCAATCCAGGGCTTTCAAATGAACGCACAATAGCTTATGAAATAGGCTATGCACATTCATGGAATGAGCTACTTTTGAATTTGGCAGCATATTATAAAGATGTTACGGATCAAGCCGGATGGATATATTTTGAAGATGTCCGAGGCTCAGTTTCTTATAGTCGTGCTGGTAATAATAATTATGCTGATATACGAGGACTAGAGTTAACAATCAGTAAACCTCGTAAAAAATGGATATCTGGTTTTATAAATTATACCTATATGGTGAATTCAACAGGGTATTTTGGATTTACACATAACTACCAAGACCCAAATAAAATGCGTCAATATCTACAATTAAATCCTTATTTAGAAAAACCGAAACCGCAACCATTCGCAAGAGTTAATCTAGACTTCACATCCCCTGAAAATTTTGGGCCGGGCTTTTCTGGCCTCCATCCATTTGAATTTATTTCTTTAAGTTTGCTCTACACTTACAAAGCAGGAGCTTTTGATACATATAATCCTAACAATATTCCTGGTATTCAAAACAATATCCAATGGAAAGACAATTATAATGTTGATTTAAGATTAATGAAAAAACTGTCCATAGGTAGAAATAAAATTGAATTTTTCTTAGACATAACTAATGCCTTAAACAGGAAAAAATTATCTCCTGCGGGGTTTTCTGATTACTTTGATTATATTGATTATTTAGAGTCTTTAAAATTTAATTGGGAAGATGGAATAGAACATGGTAATGATCGAGTTGGAGAATTTCGTAATTGGAATACTCCATACGATCCACTTGAGAGTAATCCTAATAATGACCCATTGATAAGTAAAAGAAACGAATTAAGGAAGAAAAATAAATCATATATTGATATGCCTAATCTTAAAGGTTTGTGCTATCTAGACCCTCGGAAAATTTCAATTGGTGTACGCTATAACTTTTAACCAATCACAATAAATATTTTTTATATAATTTCTTGGTGAAACCATTTATACTATTAAAATTTATTCTACTTTGTCTTGTTGAAAATCTATCTGCTAATAAAGCTATTATTAATATACATCCCAAAGAATTAGTATGTGGTAGTTATCAAACAATTCAACTCGACTTTTCCACACAGGATATGACGATAATGCCCGGAGGCGGATTTAGATTTGAACTTCCGGTAGGTTACCTTGAAACAAAACCATATTACTGGGATAAACCACAGATAGATATTATGGAAGGAAAAGGATTTGTTTCAGTAGATGAAAAAAATAAAACCTTTGTTGAAATTAGTGTATCTGGCGCACGTGGAGGAATTGTTAACTGTAAATTTCTAAAATTTTTAAATCCAAATGATACCATTAAAATATTTTACTCAGGCACTGTTCAATCTTTAGCATGGGATTTAACAATTAATGCGCAGTGGAGAACTGATAAAAATAGTGAGTGGCACACATTCGAAACTCTACCAAAAATTGAAATTCTAAATCAGAATATGAGAACCATGGTAGTACAAATCCCCAGTGATTGTAAAGTCAATGAATTAATTGATATTAGAGTCGCTGCTATTGACAAATACGGAAATAGAGTAACGAATTTTGATCAAACTATAACAATTACATCCCAGAACAAACCAAATAATCAAATAATTAAGTATACTTTCACTGAGGAGGATTCAGGTTTCCATCAATTTAATAATTATAGTTTCACAAACACAAATTTCCAAAAAATTATATTAACCATTGGCGATAATCAATTCACCAGCAATTATGCTTTTGTTCATAATAAGGAGCCAACATATAATAGATATTTTGGGGATCTACATTTTCATACGGGCACCGGTGAAGAGAACAACATGTTTTCATCAACTTTCACTGGCGGTGATCATAGAGGGAATTTTAGTACAGCAAAAGCAGCATATGAATATGCAAAAAAATCTATGCTTCTAGATTTTGCATCATCAACGGAACACGATACACAATATTTTTCTGATAATGGATGGGCAATAAGTAAATCTGTATCTCAGTTGTTTAATTCTCCAAATGAATTCACAACATTTTTTGGATATGAATGGACAAGTAAACCACAGATAGGTCATCATGTAATATTATTTAAAGACTCAAGCAATATTGTATATGATCATAGGAAATATAATACACAAGAGTCTCTTTGGAACACATTTGAAAAAAATCAAACAGAAGTATTAATGATTCCTCACGTTACATGGACACAAGAATCGCATGGCATTTGGAATATGCCTAACAATCAATTTAGGAGAGTTGGTGAAATCTATTCCCTATGGAATAATAGGTATTTAATCCAGCCCGGAGACGAACCAAAACGTTTCGAACTAGGATTAAAAAAGAAATGGTCTTATCAATATGCCTGGGCTAATGGACATAAAATTGGCTTAATAGGATGTTCAGATAATCATACTGGTCATCCTGGGCTTAATAATTACTCACCTGATTGCGTACACGCTGGTGGGTTAACATCTATTATATCATCAACAGTTAACCGAGATCATCTCTGGAACAGTTTATATAATCGACATACCTATGCAACAACTGGTACTCGTATATATCTAGATTTTAAGTGCGATAACAATCTAATGGGTTCTGAATATGTGAGTGTTACACCACCAAATATTTTTGTTCGGGTTGGAGGTACGAATATTCTTGATACAGTAGATATAATAAAATTTGATTACCAAGATTACAAAATCATTTATAGTAAGCACCCAGAAAGTGATACAACAGCGTTTCATTTTATTGATTCATCCTATCAGGATAGTGCTATGTACTATGTAAGAATAAAACAAATCGATGAGTCGTGGAAAGGGCCCTGGGCTTACAATAAGGCAGAAATGGCTTGGTCAAGCCCTATTTGGGTTAGATCAAAATAATTTTGGGTATTAGTCCAAGGCGTTTTATAAAACTGTTCTGGAAAATATATATAATTCTAGGACTAATATTTTTTAATATTCTCTATGCAAGCATTACATCCTTAGAAAAAACCACAATAGATTCAATTATAAATAGCGCAATCCGAGATTCTGTTTTCCCTGGAGCAGTGCTCTGTTTTGGTAATTCAAAGAATGTTTCTTTTATCAATTCTTATGGAAAATATGATTATTCGCCTATGAGCAATCCAGTAAACACTAATTGTATTTATGATCTTGCCTCATTAACAAAAGTGATTGCTACAACAAGTAGCATTATGCGGTTAATAGAAAAAGGGTTGTTGAATCTAAACGATCCAGTATGGGATCATATTCCCGGTTTCGAAGCAAACAATAAAAAACAAATATCTATTAAGAATTTATTAGTCCACAATAGTGGGCTTTCTCCTGGTAGACCGCTTTATTCTTGCTGCAAAACCAAAGAAATAGCGCTTGACAGTTTATTTAATCTAAAACTTCAATATAGAACTGGAGAAAAAATAGTTTACAGTGATTTGGGATTTATTATGCTTGGTTTATTGGTTGAAAAAATAACTCATCAATCACTAGACGTTTACGTAAATCAAATTTTAAATAACGAAATGGAGATGCAAGAGACAACCTTCAATCCAGATGATTCAATTTGGCCCCGAATTATTCCAACAGATCCTGAGATTAATATGCGTCTTATAAAAAAACCAGGAACAGTGAGAAATACAATTTCCCGAACCTTTAATGGCGTTGCGGGTCATGCGGGGCTTTTTTCAACTGCTCGGGACTTAGCCATCCTTGCAACAATGTATCTCAATGACGGCGACATTAATGGTAATAATATATTTACTAAATCTACTATTGATAATTTTTCAAAAAAGCAATTGAAAAACAGCACAAGGGCTTTGGGATGGGACACAGGTAATGGGAATCAAAAGAATAAAATAGCAAATTTGTTTTCCGATGATGCATTTGGTCACACGGGTTTTACTGGTACATCAATATGGATTGATCCTACAATTGATTTATATATAATACTACTAACCAATAGAACCTATGAAATGACTAATAGATCACTTATAAAAGAGTTTAGACCTCTAATCCATGATTACATAATAGAATGTATAAATAAGAATTAAATGTCTAATATTCGTTTATTATTTATTTTCATCATTTTATATCAACCAATTCAGGGAAAAGTAAAACTGGGAATAGATGTCTTAGTAGAGAACAATTTCTCAATTATTAAAAATAAGAAGGTTGGATTAATTATAAATCACACAAGTATTAATAGTAATTGGCGCTCAACCATAGAAATCATTGCAGAATCAAATGTTTGTGAACTGGTAGCAATATTTACCCCTGAGCATGGTTTTGATGGAAAATTAGATGAATATATAAATTATGGAGATAACCTTATATATAATGCCCCCGTATATAGTCTCTATGGTGAAACTCTAAGACCAGAAAAAAGAATGATTCGAAACATTGATTATTTAATATTTGATATCCTTGATGTTGGCACCCGATTTTATACTTACATTGGTACAATGAAATATTGTATGGAAGTTGCCAATGAAAATAATATTGGTTTTATTGTTCTTGATAGGCCGAACCCAATAAATGGTATTGATATATCTGGTCCAATGTTAAAAAATATTAATGTTTTTGGTTTAGCGGGTGTTCACAACCTTCCTATTAGACACGGAATGACTCCAGGAGAACTAGCACTGCTTTTTAAAGCTGATGAAAAAATGCAACTAAACCTTAACATTATTAAAATGGAAGGTTGGAAAAGAGAAATGTGGTTTGATGAAACGGGGCTTCCTTGGGTGAATCCCTCTCCGAATATAAGAAATATGAATCAGGCTAGTTTATATCCCGGTTTGGGATTATTTGAGAGATTAAATGTTGCCAATAAAAGAGGGCTGCCATCTCCTTTTGAAATGATTGGAGCGCCTTGGATTAATGCGTATGATTTTGTAAATAGTTTAAACAAATATAATCTGTCCGGGGTGAGTTTCACTCCTATAAAATTTTCCCCTGAAGAGCATAAGTACCGCAACGAATTGTGTGAAGGTATATACATCACAATTACAAATCGTGAAAAGCTGGAACCCGTTAACCTTGGATTTATAATTATTATAACCCTTTACAAAATGTATCCACAAGAATTTGATATAGATAAACTTTGGCATATAACAAGGTCAGAAGATTTAATTGAAGAAATAAAAAATGATCCAAGCATCACGGAACTGATAAAAGATTGGCACAATGATTTGGATATTTTTCGTAATAAAAGAGCACAACACCTTTTATATCCCTAATAACGTTCCCGTGATAAATTTTTCCAGACTTATATCTCTATGTTTTATATCGTTAGCAATGGCAAGGCATACTAATCAACAGGAAACATCTATTATAAACGATAGACACTTCACCATTCAGGTAAAATGGGGAATGAAATTAAAAACTAGACAAAAATGGGATGGTAGAGTAGAAATTGTCAATGGTGAATTAGTAAAGGTGACTCCATTTATCAGACATAGTATGATTGACAATTCCAAACTGATTACTTCTAATAGCTGGTCATCCACAACGTATACAAGCACTGAAGGTGTATTCATCCATTTTAATGGCTCTTTAAAAACAAAGTTAGCATTTACCACATTAAGTGGTGATTTCAACTTTGTAATAGATACTTTACAAAATAAAGGGAAACTAGATTTGTTAAATAATCATGTTGAGATTGTAAATATTTCTGATAAATATAATTATAGAATCAAGGGTTTAGAGTATGGTCTCTACGGAGATGGTGAAGCAAGTATTGAACCACAATCTGCGACTGTAGATTCATATGGCACATGGGAAATACAATATATATGTGGGGAAAATGGTATAAAAAAAGATGGCGGAATAAGAATCTCCTGGCATTTTACTAAAGATTGGGGTAACCCCCAGTTCACTAATCCGAAAGCACCAAACTTTGTAACTGTCAATCATTCACAAAAATCAAAACTATCATTAGGAAAAGAGCACCAAGGGTTTTTCGAATATCCATTTACCAATGGCAGAATCTTAATTGTAGCAGATGAAGATTTAGATGAAGGATCAACAATAACTGTAACACTGGGTGATACCACTCAAGGATCACCTGGATTTCAAACCGCTACAATTGCAGATTCATCATTTGAATTTAGAATTGAGTCATGTTCTGAACACCAAAATGATGGGTTTCTGATTTACCGCCGGATTAAAAACAACCCTATTTTAAATATTGTATCAAAAAAGATGATGGATAATGTTTTTATTGTTGTTCCAACACTATCAAAACCCAACTATTTTTTCTCAGCAAAATTCAGAATTGAAGATGAATTCAGAAATGAAGTGTCAAATGATTTGGAAAGTTTCCAGTTGTTTTTTTGTAAAGAAAATCGGAAACAATTTATCGGTAATTATTCCTTTTCTAGAAAAAATGAACATGTTTTAAAAATTGACAGCTTAAAGTTAACAGAGAATGGAATATGGCGAATAGAAATGAAAAGAAATGGAGAGTTATTAGGTCAAAGCAACCCTATTGCTATAACAAGTGATGATAATGATAAAAAAATATATTGGGGAGAATTGCATGGTCACACTAAATACTCAGACGGATACGGTGAGCCTATTGAATATTTCAATCATGCACGAAATAATGCTTTTCTTGATTTTGCATTTATCACCGATCATGATGTTGAATTAGATGCACCTGATTATACTGTAGATCAAATGTACACTATAAATAAGGGAGCGGTAAAACAAGTAACAAACAACGAAAATTTTATTTCAGCCTGGTCTTGGGAATGGTCACCTAATAGAACAACAAATACTTCCAAACATCCATATGGTGACCATAATATATATTTCTTTTGTGATACAACTAATATCTTTCCATCAGGCGCATCAAACAGTCAAACAATAGCCCAACTCTACAATCAATTGAGTAATCATAAACAAAAAGACAAAATCCATATCATTCCGCACGTAGGTGGTGCTATAAGTAATTGGGAGTATCATAATCCTTATTTCGAAACATTAGCAGAGATTTATTCCGTTCATGGTTCATTTGAAAATTTTGGACAATTAGCTCTAGATAAAGGATATCATGTGGGTTTTGTTTCGGCAAGTGATTCCCATTCTGGACAAGTAGGGGGGTTTAGCCCTGGTATTTCTACAAATCATTTTGTGAATGGGGGATTAACAGCTATCATCACGAATAATTTATCAAAAGAATCCTTATCTAAGGCTATGAAAGAGAGAGCTGTTTACGCCACGACTGGAAAAAGAATTTTTATCGACTTCAAAATCAATACAGCGGTAATGGGATCAATTATAAGATCACAAACCGCACCAATTGTAGAAGCAATTGTTGCGGGTGAAAAGCAAATAAGAAAAATTGATCTTATAAAAAATGGCCAAATAATACATACTGAGCACAATAGAATAAAAGATGACAGCACTTTACACATTTTATGGAAAAATGAAATTGACAAAAGCGACCTGACAAATTTTAATGAAGGGTCTTGGAGTAGAAGGCTGCGTTCGGTTAATTGGAGTGGGTCGTTAGAATCAGATTCTATAGAACTAATTGATATTTATTCATTCGAAGTAAATAAAGATAGGATATTGGAAAATAATAATAAAATAAATTGGAGCTCTGATACAAGGGGAGATTATGATGGAATATCAATTAAAGTAGATAATAAAAATACAGGTATTTTATTAACCGTGAATTCCAATGATTTTAAATCAATAGCGGGTCCAAAAGGTATTATAAGAGAACAAACGTCTGCAAAATATTTAGATAACTTTCAATTTTCATACGATACAGTACCGGAAACTGGATTAGAATTGAAAATCAATGATAATGATACAGATAAAATATTAATATATAAAGGTACGCCATTAACCTATGAATTAAGCATGGAATACATTGATTCTGAACTATTGTATCACGAAAATTATTATTATTTGAGAGCAACTCAAATTGATGGCAATATGGCTTGGTCAAGTCCTATATGGGTACAATATGACTAATAATACTATACATAATATTGTGTGGATAGCCATTATATTGGTACCAGATTTAATTTTCTGTGAACTTTCAGGTTCCGAATCTCGCTATGTACGAATTGGTTCATTGCAAAGTCATTTCACAGCCTACGGATCAGAAAGAGCATGGAATAATTCATACTACGAAGGGATGATCTGGCCTTCAGATTATGATTTTCAAGATAATGCTGTCATTAAGAGAGCATGGATTTCATCAAAAGATTATACAGATCCTTCAGCATATAACTGGGACACCTATAGTATTTTTTTTACTTTGGATTATGTTGAAACGTCATTATTTCCAATATCTATTAAACAGATTGCCAAATTTGAGCCACCTATTGTATATGTAGATGGAATTGACATTTATTCTGTATACGCGAACGATATTGATGAAATCAATTCAAATATTAAAGCTGATAGATTGATAATTAATGTTGTCAACACTTCTATGGGTTTAACATTAAAGAGAAAAATTCATGTTTTCAGTCAACAATATCATGACAATTATTTTATTAAAGAATTTATTTTTACAAATACAGGCAATACCGATGGAGATGCTGAAATAGAACTTAATACACCATTGAATGATGTCAGAATCGGTTGGCGATATCGCTATAGTCATGGGCGTGAAGGAGCTGAAAATATTGGACACGCACAAAACTGGGGGAGACATAGTTGGTTTACCAAAAGAGGTGAAACTTATAGCCAAAACATGCATGAACAAATTAATGAGGAAAATCCAATTGTCGATTGGATTAGATGTGGTTTTTCATGGACTGGACAATCATCTCTTAATTCATTTAATAATATTGGTGCACCTGATATCAGCGGCAATGGACGTTTAACTTCACCTCAACACGCAGGTGTTTGTATCCTACATGTAGATAATAACTCTCAAAATAATGAAGATGATCCAAACCAACCCAGTTATTTGGGATGGCATGGTGGTGGCACATATCCCAGCATCGGTAACCTAAGGCCTTCAGATTTATTAGGGATGCAACAAGTTTATGAAATGATTAGCGGCAACCCACATTTAGGACTTGGAGCATCAGAAAGAATTGACGAAATAACATTTGGTGATTTAGAATCTGAATCATATCTAATGCACACTACTGATCCCTATTCAATTCACAATGACGGTGGAGGAATGGATATTTTTATATGTTATGGGCCATTTGATCTAAACCATGGGGATAGTATCAGAATTGTAGAAGTAGAAGGTATTAATGGAATTAATAGAGAATTATGTGAAACGATTGGTAAAGAATGGAAACAAAATGCCGGGACATTTACACTGCCCAACGGAAGTGAAACTAACAACAGAGAAATTTTTAAAAATTCTTGGATATTCACTGGAAAAGATTCAATAATGCAAACTTTTGGACGTGCTAAAAGAACCTTTGATAATAATATGGAAATCCCTCAGCCTCCTCTACCCCCTCCTCTTTTCAATGTACAATCAGGTGGAGATAGAATATATTTAAATTGGACTGAAAGCCCATCTGAAACTGATCCCAGTTTTGCAGGATATAAAATTTTCAGATCTGTAGGAAAGCCCGATACAACCTATGAAGAAATTTATAGTGGGTTGTTAGGCACATATACATATGAAGATTTAACCGCCATTAGAGGATTTTCATATTACTATTACATTTCTGCCTTTAATGACGGATCAAATAACACCACAGGGAAAACTAATCCCACAGGCCAATTGTTAAGTAATAGATTTTACACCAAAACGACAGTACCTGCTTTTTTAAGAAGAGAAGCAGGGAATAATTTAAATGATATCAGAGTTGTTCCAAATCCATTCCATATATCTGCTAAAAATATACAATATACGAATGAGAACAATAAAATAATGTTCTTAAATATTCCTCCATACTGCATAATAAAAATTTTTACTGAGAGAGGTGATTTAATTAAAACCATAAAACATAACGACGGGAGTGGAGATGAATCATGGGATTCTTTGAGCCAAACAAGACAACTCGTATCTAGTGGCATATATATCGCTCATTTTGGAGTAACAGAAAACTACTTTAATCCTACTACAAATGATTTAATTTTTCAAAATGGTGATCAAACATTAATAAAGTTTTTAATAATAAGATAGATTCCATTATGATGTGACTCTTAATAAATCATGATTCACTTAACTAATCAATAAGATTATTAATTATTGTTAATATTCATCAAAGAAAGTCATTATTAATTTTGAACTTTTCTAACCCATCAAATATTAACTCCAATATATTTAATGTTATTCGCAAACAATATATTATATCCTTATTCTATTTTTTTCTTGCAGATATTTCTAATGCAGGAATAACTGGGAAAATTTCTGGCCGAGTTATTGATGCAAACACTAAAAACCCTCTTCTAGCATCAAATATAATTGTGCAGGGTGCCACTCTTGGGTCTTTTACCGATGAGAATGGTTACTTTGTAATAATTAATATTCCACCAGGCATGTATGATGTGAAATGCTCAATGATGGGATATAAAGATTATATAATTCAGGATGTCCGAGTAGAAATTGATCAAACAATGAACCTTAATTTCTCCATGAATATTGAAATTATTTCTGGTGAACAAATTACTGTTAATGCTAAAAAACAGGTGATTAAAAAAGATATTGCAGCAACACATATAAGTATCACTTCAAAAACTATTGAAGAAATGCCATTAGGCAGCATTGAAGATGTTTTAGGGCTCTATGCGGGTATCACAAATCAATTGGGAATTCGTGGTGGAGGCCCCAGTCAAACACTTTTCATGGTAGATGGGATTTCATTAAAAGAAGAAAGAAATAATTTACCTATATCCGCTCTTCCATTAAGCGCTGTAAAAGAGATTTCAGCCCAGACTGGTGGATTTAATGCAGAATATAATAATGTTCGTTCTGGCATAGTCAATGTAGTAACAAAAGAAGGTAGTCCGCTCCACTATAGCGGATCTATATCAATAAAACAGAGCCCACCAAGTCCCAAGCATTTTGGAATTTCCCCCTATAATAAAAATTCATTTTGGCTTCGCCCTTATTTGGATTCAGATGTTTGTTGGACAGGAACAAATAATGGACAATGGGATGAATATACCCAAAGACAATTCCCCCGTTTTGAAGGTTGGAATTCAGTATCAAATGATTTTATTGTTGATAACAACCTTGAAAATGATCTCACCCCATCAGCAGCACAAAAAATATATTTGTGGGAACACAGAAAAAATGGCTTTATCCAAAAGCCTGATCAAAATATTGATTTCGGATTTGGGGGACCAGTACCCTTATTGAGCAAACGCCTTGGCAATCTTCGTTTTTTTATGTCATATCGATACGTCCAAGATATGTATTTAATGCAACTCTCTAGGGATGGGCTATACAATAAAAGCCTTTTAATTAAAACAACTTCCGATATTTCAAAAAGAACAAAATTTTCAATTTTATCACTTAATAATGTATTGGAGGCCACAACATCATCTCGTTCTGGAGGAACCACATTCATGAAAGATGTTTATGATGTGGCTAGTACAATAGACAGGAAAGGATTTACAGTCCCTTGGAGGATATATACAAATACATATTGGAGCCAAACAGCCCGAGATTACAACTTAATTTCTGCAAAATTTTCTACGTTAATAAACCCTAAAACATTTTATCAAATACAATTACAACATTTCACAATCAAATATAATACAGGCCCAATGAGGGATCGAGACAATACTTTAAAATATGAAATATTTCCTGGGTATCTAGTTGATGAAGCACCTTTTGGGTTCGAAGAAGAACCTGTTTTTGGAATTGATGGCATCGGCATGGGTGGGTCAGTGAGTACTTCACGTGATTCGAGTATATTTAATACTTTATCCCTAAAACTTGATCTCAATAGTCAAATAAACCGTAGAAATAATATTAAATCCGGAATAAAAATTGCTTATGATAATTTTAATTTGAAATATGGCATGGTTAATAAAGCCTTACCGGAAGGAAATTTTTCCAATGCATCTGATGGGCGACCTTTTAGAATCAATTACTATATTCAAGATAAAATAGAATATGATGGATTTATCCCTATAATTGGTTTGGTTCTTGACTACATTAATCCAAATGGAGAGTGGTATAAAATTGACAATTTCTCAAGAGAATTTTTTTCGTCCGATTATAATAATGAAAACGAAAATTTATATAAAATCAGAAAATCAGAAAATCAGATATATATTAGTCCGCGTTTAAGTATATCTCATCCAATTACAACTAACTCAAAATTTTATTTTAATTATGGACATTATAGGCAAATACCATCTAATGAAAATTTGTTTAGAATTCAAAGATCATCAATTAACCAGCTTGACTATTTAGGCAACCCAAGCCTACCTCTAGCAAGAACCGTATCATATGAGCTTGGATATGATCATTCAATTAAAGTTAATTATTTATTTCATTTATCGGCATATTATAAAAATATTGATAGTCAGGAGGACTGGACACAATATATAAGTAATGATGGTAAAGTCAATTACCACCAGTTAACAGCTGATAGTTACGAAGATATACGCGGATTTGAAATATATGCATCAAAGTTATATGGTAGATGGATTACGGGTCATCTCAACTATGAATATAGAGTAGAAACTAATGGATATTTTGGAATAAAAAAGATTTTTGAAAACCCATCAGATCAAAGAGAATATCTACGACTGAACCCTTATCAAGAAAAACCAAAACCAAGACCAAGATTTAAATCTATTATTAACTTAAAAACCCCTAATGATTTTGGCCCAAATATATTTAATTCCAAACCGCTAAGTGAATGGTCATTCAATATAGTAACTGAATGGACAACTGGACGCTGGTTTACGTGGAACCCAAATAACATACCAGGCATATCGTACAATGTTCAATGGAATGATTTTAGCGACATAAAATTGAAAATTTCTAAATCCATACACTATGGCAATATAGATATTAGATTTTATCTGGATTGTTTTAATCTATTCAACTTTAAATATTTTTCTGGACAGAGTTTTTCTGACATGGATGATTATAATTACTATTTCTACTCCTTACATCTACCGGAAAATATTGCAACTAATTTAGCTAGTGATAACTCGCCCTACCCAAATATACCAGGGAAGGACAGACCCGGAGATTTTAGAAAACATGGAGTTGAGTTCGTTCCTATGGAATGGGTTCCTGATATTCTAAAGGTGGGGAATCCACATGAAAGGCCAATTTATTATAATGCTAAAACAAATACATATTATCAATGGTCTTCTGAAAATGGATGGTTATTAGTAGACGATAAATATTTAGATTATGTTCTTAATAACAAAGCATACATTGATATGCCAAACCAATCATACTTCTCGTTTTTAAATCCGCGTGATATATTTTTCGGACTTTCTCTTTATTATCACTTTAAATAGGTATCAATATAATTCATGTTTTTAGGTTCCAAATCAACTCATAACCATATATATATTTCTTTTTTCCTATATGTGGTTTTTATGCCAAATAAAGTTTTATGTGATAAAACTAAATGGTTGGCTATTGGTTCATTACATAGTTGGTATTCAAGTGCTGGATCCGAGATAGAAATAGGACGTACACATGAAATAACAGAACAACAAGACGGTCTAAGGTGGCCTGCTTTGTATAGATGGCAAGATTGTCAAGTTGCTAAGGCATTGTGGATCGGAACAACAGATTATAATGATCTTATTGTAAATAAAACATACGATTATAAGGTTGTACATATCGGCCCAAGAGGCCCCATTGATGAAAACAATGAATTTATGAGTGAAGATTTTACACTAATTGGAAAATTTCCCCACCCGACTGTCATTGTTGATGGTCAAGAAGCATCTCATACCACCTCAATGGATAAGGTAGATGTAATTGATGAAAATTTAATTACAGATAGAATGTTATATAATGTTGTTAACACATCTATTGGGGTCACAATAACAAGAAAAATTTATGCGTCTAGTAATCAGTATCACGACAATTACTTTATCCACGAATATATATATAAAAATACAGGTATTTATAACAAAAATAATGACAGGCACAGTCAAACATTGGAAGGGCTAATATTTTTTTATCAATTTCGTTTTGCACCATCCAGAGAAATTGGATTAGGCGGATTACAAACATTACCACAATCAACATCTTGGGGACATAACACTATGAACCACATTTATCATCCATTTTACGATGATACTTTACGAGGTTTTTATTCATACCATGGTTTACATTCAGATGCAACTTTTGATAATATCGGAGGACCAAATATTAGTGGTGATGGTCATTTGGGAGCATCCCAGTTCCCAGGTGTAGTTGTTTTACATGCAGATGTTTCTGCCGAAAATAAAAATGATGATAATAACCAACCTTTATCTACTCCATTTCTAGATTCAGGTTCTTCCATTACAAGATCGAATAACCAATTCGATCAAACTTCTATGTTGCAAGAATATCAAGTAATGAGTTCTGGTCATCCTGCGTTACCTCATGATGAAGCTGTTGGTGATGAATATCCTGACCAATGGCAACCTATCTCACAGTCTGGGAAGAGTCAGTGCTTAGGTTTTGGACCTTATGAACTAGCTCCAAATGATAGCATCCGTATAGTTTTTGCAGAGGGTGTAAATGGGATTAATAGAAATTTATGTTATCAAATTGGATCAGAGTGGCTTCAGAATTTTTCATCTTACAGTTTACCAAATGGAGAGACTACTAATGATAAAAATGAATTTAAAAATTCTTGGGTATTTACTGGTATAGACTCAATCTTAAAAACATTTAATTATGCTAGGATTAATTGGGAGCTTGGTTTTGATCTTCCTCGGCCGCCTCCGCCACCTGATATATTTGAAGTGAATTCAGGTGGTAATGGTGTTGATCTAAGCTGGTCAAATAATGCTGAATCTTGGCCAAACTTTACAGGGTACAAAATTTATCGATCAATTCATAAACCTGATACTACATTTAATTTAATTTTTGAATGTGGCTCAGGCACAGATAATGAAATAGTAAATAATTATTTTGATAATAATGCAATACGTGGTTTCCAGTACTATTATTACATTTCATCTATTGATGACGGTAGCACTAATATTTTTGAAGAAGGTGTCCCTTTAAAAAGTAATTTATTTTGGACTAGAACTAACGAACCAGCATATTTACTACGACCCCCTGGTAATATTTTATCAGATATTAGAATTGTTCCAAATCCATACAATCGGAAAGCAATAAACTTGCAATTTGGGGAAAGCGGACCTGACAAAATCATGTTTTATAATTTACCACCTTTTTGTACCATAAAAATTTTTTCCGAAAGAGGAGATCTAATAATTACTATTGAACATAATGATGGCAGCGGCGATGAAGCATGGGATTCATTAACGAAAACAAGACAAGTCGTCTCAAGCGGTCTATATATTGCGCATTTTGAAGTAACACAAGATTATTTCGATTCTCATAGCCAGGATAAAATATTTAAGAAAGGAGATCGGGCAATAAAGAAATTTGTTGTTATCAGATAAATTAACTTACAGTTAACCTAAAATTGTGTATTAATAAGAGTTAATTACTTGGCACTTTATATTTTTGTCTTAGATTAATTAATTCTTTATTTAATTGTCTCTCAATATCAGTATAACGTTCATTATTATACAAATTATTTAATTCATTTGGATCATTTTGAAGATCATAAAGTTCTTTTTCTCCCATTTGATAAAAGTTTATTAGCTTGAAATCTTTTGTCCGTATTCCATCATGTCTATTTACATTATGCCAACCATGAGGATATTCATAATAATGATAATATATACTCTTTCTCCAAAACTGTTTTTCCCCTTTAAGTAATGGACGTAGTGACTTACCCTGTATTTCGTCTGGAATATTAACTCTTGCATAATCAAGTATTGTAGGACAGAGATCTAGATTTAAAACCATCTGGTCCAATGACCCCCCAGCCTTTATTTCACGCGGATACCGAATTAATAAAGGCATCCCTAATGATTCTTCATACATAAATCGTTTATCATACCAACCATGTTCACCAAGATAGAATCCCTGATCTGATGTATAAATAATAACGGTATTATTAGTCAAATTATTTTCATCTAGATAGTCAAGTAATCGACCTATGTTTTCATCTACTGATGTTACACATCGTAAATAATCTTTTATATATCTTTGGTACTTCCATTTTGCTAGTTCCACTCCTGATAAATTAGCTTCTATGAAGGAATTATTTTTTGATTCATAAGCAGCATCCCAGGCATATTTTTGTTCATTGGTTAAGGTGTTATAAATTTTTTCCCAATATTCTTTTGCTTTTAATCTGAACTTCTCATTGCCTCCTGAATATTTTTCAACGGTATCATTTGAGTGGATTTTCATATCTAAAGAATTATACAAATTGACCACTTGCATATCTTGTTGTTTTGCAGCGTTAGAACGAGTTTCATAATTATCAAAAAACGTTTTTGGCATTGGAACATCTATATTGTCAAACATAGTTAAATGTTTGATATCTGGCATCCAGTTTCGATGCGGGGCCTTATGAAAATATAATAGACAAAATGGTTTCTTATTATCAAAAGTATTTAACGTTTCTATCGCAAAATCGGTAATGAGTGTGGTAACGTATCCCTGGTATCTTATCGTATCTTCTTCCGTAATAAATAACGGGTTATAATACTGTCCCTGTCCAGAAAGTATTTTCCATATGTCAAACCCCTGCGGTTTTGTTTTTAAATGCCATTTTCCAATTAAAGCTGTCTGATAGCCTGCGTTTTGCAATAATTTGGGGAATGTCATTTGATTACCATCAAATTCATCACGATTATCTCTTAAACCATTGATATGACTATACTTTCCTGTTAAAGCAACTGCACGGCTTGGAGCACATATTGAATTAGTAACAAAACTACTATTAAAGGTAGTTCCTTTATTTGCTATTCGGTCAATGTTTGGTGTTTGATTAATATTGCTACCATAACAACTCATCGCTTGTTTTGTATGATCATCAGCCATAATAAAAATAATATTAGGTGGAATATCTTCTGATTGTTCACGATATTGCTTTATGAAATAAATTAAAAGAATAAAAAATATGCTTAAAGATAGTGGGCCAAGATTTTTTCTTTTAACTGATTTTATCATGAAATATTAATTGGGTAGTTCTATTTCATATACTTTTTAATTAAATAATAACTATGGTCTGTCAATCTATTTCTTCAAATATGCCCGTATGGCGATTTTTTTTCACCTTATTC
>CEPS01015005.1_pt1 | contig 21936 bp, 22 predicted proteins | sample 530401 | NCBI WGS metagenome assembly CEPS01 (sample SAMEA2620035, study PRJEB7988) | marine metagenome | biome: marine biome (ENVO:00000447); feature: mesopelagic zone (ENVO:00000213) & marine oxygen minimum zone (ENVO:01000065); material: "saline water (ENVO:00002010), including plankton... | reverse complement strand
ACCTGTCGAACCAGCGACAAAATAGTCATGAAAACGGGCGATGTCAACGACGTTATCGTATTAATATGAGGTTTTGGCCGTCGATTAGAATCTACGTTTTTGATTGCCAGTAGAAACCTCCTTAAGTAAGTTTCCCCGCTTTGAAGCTTCCCCTATTTTTCATCTCTGATATCCATCTGAGGCTCACAGTGTCCGATGATGAGTCCGTAAAGAGAAAACATCTCATCGATTTTGTCAATCATGTCGTGGATGAGCAAGGAACTCTCTTTATCGTGGGCGATCTTTTTGATTTCTGGTTTGAGTACAAGTATGTCATACCACACGCCTATTTCGATATTTTGACCACATTTCGTCAAGCAAAGTTAAGTGGCGTCGATATTTTTTTTATCCCCGGAAACCACGATTTCTGGACACGAAGCTTTTCAAGAGAAATAATCTTCTCAGAAATTCATGCCGAAGGAATCAGTTTTGAGGAAAGCGATAGGAAGTTTCTCATCATCCACGGTGATGGGCTCTTATCGTGGGATTACGGTTATCGCGCGTTCAGAAAAATCATCAGATCCCGGCTTTTCACCTGGCTCTATCGTTGGATCCATCCCGACATAGGATACGCAATCGGGCGTTGGATTTCACGTACCGGCAGACATCCTATACACACGAAAGAGTACAACGACCGAGTTATCGCAGATCTGTCGGAGTACGCTGCCGATCAGTTCAAAAACGAAGTGGACTACATTATCATGGGACACTATCATCAGGTAAAGAAGATCAAGATTGACAGCGGTACACTCGTTATCCTCGGAGACTGGCTTACACATAGATCATTCGGATATTTTGATGGCAAAGAATTCTCCCTAAATTACTGGCGCTAGGCTGATGATGATGAAACATTTCGCTAACACAAACATGCGGCGTTTTGCCACACTGACACTTTTGGTAGTGGTTGTACTCAACCTCACCTCATGTTCCAGAATCAAATCTCTCCTCAAGAGAGGCAAGGAAGAAGTTTCTCCTCAAACCGTTGAGGAGCTGCGCATCGCCTACATCAAGGGTGATATTGAAGCTCTGGAGGAACTGGTTGCTATCTACGAGGATGAGAATCAAACCCTCGATATTCGCACCGCGGCCGTCAAGGCCATGGGCGAAAGCCGCCATCCGATGGCTCTCAACTCCCTATCCACTGCGGTGGAAGAGGCGGAAGCTCTCGACATCGATCTGATGCTGACAAGCATCGAAGTCTTAGGGGAATTTGAGGATGATCCGCGGGCGGCCGAGGCTCTGCTCTCTTCGATCCTCACCGTAGATCAGAAACTGAGAGATGTACAGTCAACTGTTTTCAAGAGCCTGGCTAAGGTTCAGAAGCAGGATCGCATCATCGCACTGCTCGATATCTACGAAAGAAGTCATGCTGCCTATCAGAAATCCGTTCAGATGGTGATGAATACCATGGCCAAGATGGGCAAGGACGATGTTATCCCAATCCTGGTGTTTATCGCCAACGATGACAATCTCGATCTGAAGGTGCGCAACAGGGCCATCGCTCTCCTCAGCGAACATAAGGACGATCCCAAGGTGGTGGAGCTGTTCGTTGAGATGCTGACGGAGCCTGAGACTCAAGTCCAGATTCGGGATTTCGCCTTGCGAACCATGAAGGATGTCAAGGAAGAACACTTGATCCTCGCCCTGCTCGAGACTTACAACCTCGGCAGGGATTCATACTATTCTCTCTTGACCACACTCCTCGACGCTCTCGGCAATTTCGATGATCCAAGAGTCAAGCCTACTCTGATCGAAATTGCTTTGAATCCTGATATCCAACGCACTATCCGTGCTAAAGCTATCACGAATCTCAGTAATTTCCGCGACCCCGCTGTCTTTAAAGAAATGTTGCCGCTTTTGGAAGATCGGGATAACTACAAATTCTATCCCCAGATTATTGAACTGGCTCACCGATTAGGGGTGGCTGATGAATACAAGGTGGAATTAAGACGGGCAGCTCTCGTGGCACAGGAAAAAGCGCTGGAAGAAGAACAGGCCAAGATCAACTGACCGATGCGTTTTTCAACGTTATTAATCCGGCTTTTTATTCTGGCAATGTGCCTCACTTCCGGAGTTATTGCTCAGGAAGAGACTCCACTGCCCGCACCGCCCGATACCGCCAAGCCGGTACCCGATCCTACAGCCATATTCAAAGGCCAGATCGAAGACCTTACGAAACAGTTCGATGACTTGAAAAAGAGTGTGCAGGAGAGTCAGGAGAAGCAAGAGAAGGTAGAAAAAGAACTTGAAACAATCCGCGGTGAAGTTTCCGGAGTCGCTGATCTCGCGAGGGAAGAAGCCGCCAAAGTGAGCGAAAAAATTGAAGGCAGTCTCGACGAGGTGGGCGGTGAAATAGAGAGAATCTCAGGCGATATCGATGAAGCTGAAAGCAGTATCAATCTGTTCAAAGGTCAGATAGACACCCTCAAAGACGTAGCTCAATATTATTACATTACGCAACGCAAGATTCCGGAAATCGATGAAGAAATCCTGCACGTTCTTGAACTACCCGAACTGCGTTATAAGGTTGAGCTCAAGAACGGAACCATCGTCGTAGGGGATATTATCTCAGAAAACCTCGACCTCATCGTAATGCAGACAACTGTTGGCAAGCTGGTGATCGAGAAGGATTTTATTCAAAGGTATGAAGAACGATTCTTTACAGGTCCGCGCGTTGAGTTCGCCGGCAATTACGAAACGAGGCAGTTTCCCGACCGGGAAGAGTTTATCGGCAGGGTCAAGAACATCGGTGAGAAGAGGGCCGATTTCGTTGAGGTCACGTTCTTTCTCTGGAGTTCCACGACGGAATCGGTCGGTTCAGCCACGACCCTTGTTGACGGCGTCACCACGCGCTTCAGAACGGGCGTCATCAGCGATGCTTCCATCGAGCCGGGAGGGACAGGGCGTTTTCACGTGATGGTGCCAAAAGATCCGGGGATGAAAGTTGTCTATCGGACAAACGAAATTAAGTGGCGCCACTACGAGTAGAAAAACTTAAGTAGCCAGAGTCACCATAATCGCCTTCTGGACGGGGAGGCGGTTCTCGGCCTCATCGAATACAATGGACTGAGGACCATCGATCACATCGTCCGTGACCTCATCCCCCCGATGTGCCGGGAGGCAGTGCATAAAGTATGCTTGATCTCCGGCGGACTTCATAAGGTCGCCATTCACTTGAAACGGCTGAAAGATCCTCTTTCGTTCTTCCGCCTCGGCCTCCTGTCCCATGCTGGTCCAGACATCGGTGTAAACCACATCAGCCCCATTTACAGCTTCGTGTGCGTCGTGCAGAATAGTGACTTGGCTGACGCCTTCGGCACGTGTCGCTTCGACCAAATTCTCATCCGGTTCGTATCCTTCCGGACAGGCCAGAACAATCTCCATCGGTAGTCGCTGAGCCAGAAACAGCCATGAGTGAAAGACGTTATTCCCGTCACCGACAAAGGTAATCTTCAGATCATCAAGCTGCTCGCGATGTTCCAGCACCGTGAAGATATCAGCCATCACCTGACACGGATGGTTGAAATCGGTGAGACCATTGATGACAGGAACGGTGGCATGCTCTGCCAATTCGAGGATGTGCTCATGGTCGAACACCCTCGCCATGATGAGATCGTTGTATCGCGAGAAGAGCTGAGCGAGATCCTTCACTGCTTCGCGCTTCCCCAGCCCGATGTCTGCCGGACCGAGATAGAGGGCGTGACCGCCTAACTGATACATCCCTGTCTCGAATGAGACCCGCGTCCGTGCCGATGGCTTCTGGAAGATCATGGCCAGGGTCTTGCCATCGAGATGGTGGTGCGTTGTCCCCTCCTCCATCTCACGCTTGAGTTGTGCGGTCAGTTCGAAGAGAGCATGAATCTCTTCTGTGGTCAGATCGGTTATTTGGAGAAAGTGTCTGGTCATCATTTACTTTGAGACAGAATGCATAAAGAGCAGCTCAGGAGCCCAGACATCAATGAGGATTTTCTAATGGGATCAGTAAAGAGTCTTTACCATTCGTCAAACTCAAAGAATATACCTGCTCAAATCCTGATCTTTCACAATTTCACGCAGCTTGCTGTTCACCATCTCCTTGGTGACGCTTATCTTCTCCGGCTCCTCACCTGACTTCTCAAAAAGAATGTCCTCTAGCAGCGTCGTCATGACAGTGTGAAGTCTGCGGGCACCGATGTTCTCCGTAGCGTCGTTCACTTCTGTGGCGATCTGGGCGATGGCGCTGATAGCTCCTTTGGTAAACCTCAGCTTAACCCCTTCCGTCTCAAGGAGCGCCGTATATTGCTTGATAAGAGCGTTCTCCGGATGGGTGAGAATCTTAACAAAATCTTCGGTGGAAAGAGTGTCCATCTCCACGCGAATGGGGAAGCGCCCCTGCAGCTCGGGGATCATGTCCGACGGTTTCGAGACATGGAAGGCACCGGCGGCTATGAACAGGACATGGTCCGTCCTGACGATACCGTACTTGGTGATCACATTGCTACCCTCTACGATTGGTAGGATGTCGCGTTGAACGCCCTCGCGGGAAACGTCCGGTCCAGCTGCGGCTGAATTACCGACAATTTTGTCGATCTCATCAAGGAACACGATACCGGAGTTCTCCACCCGTTCCTTCCCCACCCGGACGACTTCCTCGTGGTCAATGAGCTTGGAGGCCTCCTGTGCCATTAATATTTCTCGCGCCTCGGAAACGGTCGTCCGTCGGCGCTTGTGCTTCCGTGGAATAGCACTGCCAAAAATATCCTGAAGATTCACACCCATTTCCTCAAGCCCGACAGGACCAAAGACCTGCATCATTGGCATCGCTTCATCAGCCACATCGATCTCCACTACCCTCTCTTCGAATTTACCGTTCATAAGCTTTGAGCGCAGTTTCTCCCGGGTCCGTGCAAGCCGTTCCGCTATTTCTGGTTTTTCCTCTTTTACGGCGCCGCTACCGTTCCCAGGAAAGAGAATATCCAGCAGCCGCTCATTGGCCATCTCCTCCGCCTTGGTAGCCACCTTCTCTTCCAATTCGCTCTGAACCATATTCACAGAAATATCCATCAGATCACGGACAATCGATTCGACATCGCGACCGACGTAGCCTACCTCTGTGAATTTGGAGGCTTCCACTTTGATGAATGGCGCATTAGCGAGGTTTGCCAGCCGCCGGGCGATCTCCGTCTTGCCAACTCCCGTGGAACCGATGAGAATGATATTGTTCGGCACGATCTCTTCACGCATTTCATCAGACAATTGCTGGCGGCGCCACCGGTTTCTCATGGCGATAGCGACAGATTTCTTGGCACTCTCCTGACCAACAATATAGCGATCCAGTTCGGCAACAACCTCTTTCGGCGTCAAATCTTTCACTTAAGTTCCATTACCGTGATTTGGTGGTTTGTATAGATACAGATGTCCGCGGCGATTTTCAGCGAACGCCGCACAATCTCCTTAGGGGAAGTTACCTTGCAGCTTAAGAGGGCGCTCGCCGCCGCCTGGGCATATCCTGCACCAGATCCGACGGCAATAACTGGGCCGTCGGGCTCCACCACATTCCCGTCTCCCGACACCAGGTAGCTCTGCTTTCTATCCATCAGTGCCAGAAGAGCATCAAGATTCCTGAGATACTTGTCAGTACGCCACTCCTTGGCCAGTTCAACCACAGACCGCTGAAGCTGACCATTATATTCCTGGAGTTTCTCTTCGAATTTGCCAAAGAGTGTCAAGGCGTCGGCGGCGGCGCCCGCGAATCCACCCAAGATTTCATTCTTTGACGAATCGAATTTTCTCACCTTTACAGCTTTCTGTTTCAACGCCATGTCGCCAAAAGTGACCTGACCGTCACCCCCCAGGGCAACCGCCGTTTTCAGGCGCACTCCCAGTATGGTCGTCGATCGGAAAATCATTTTTTCCCCTTCAACAGTTTGAGAAGATCGGAATCTGTCGATAGAATCAATGTGGTCTTCTCATCAATCACCTTTTGATAGGCTTCCAACGTGCGAATGAACTCATAGAATCCAGGATCTGACTGAAACGCTTGCGCATAGATTTCTACTGCCTTAGCGTCGCCTTCGCCGCGGAGTTTCTGGGACTGCTTGTACGCCTCGGCCAGAATGATGGTTCTCTCCTTATCTGTCTCCGCTCTGATCTTCAGCGCCTCTTCATCGCCTTCGGAACGATACTGTTTTGCTTTTCGTTCCCTTTCCGCTCTCATCCGATCGAAAACAGCTTTCTCATTCTCCACTGAGAGGTCAGCTCGTTTTATACGCACATCAATGATCTCTATCCCGTACTCTAGGAGCTTCTCACGGGTGGCAACAGATACTCCCTCCATGATCTTTTCGCGACGTTTGTCCACGATTTCACTCAGATCGTGTTTACCAAGTTCAACGCGTAGCTCCGAGTAAACGATGGGATCGATCCGGCTGAGAGCACCGTTAACCGTTCGCACAGCACGGTAAAACGTGAGTGGATCATCGATTCGCCAGCGGGCGTAGTTGTCAACCTCCAATCGCTTCTTATCAAGCGTAATAACCGCCTTCGGTTCAACATCGTACTCAAGAATTCGTTTCTCGAAGCTCACCAGTTGTCTCCACGGGAGTTTGAAATACAAACCAGCTTCTTTAATAGGATCGCCTATCGGTCTTCCAAACTCGACAATGATCGCCTGCTCCGTCTCATCAATCGTGAATGCTGACACATAAAGAGAGAGTGCCACAACTATGAGAATAACTATCGGCCATACACTTTTCATTTCTTGCCTCCTTTTGTTGTTGCACCTTCAAGGTTTCCTAATGGTAGAATGTTCAACAAGTTTCCAGTCTCTTCGTCCACGATAAACTTCTCTACCTTAGGTAGAACATCCTCCATCGTCTCCAGATAGAGGCGCTTTTCCGTGACATTTTTCGCCTTCTTGTACTCCCTGAGAACGGAGAGGAATTTTTCTGCATCACCCTCAGCTCTCATGATGCGTTGTTCTCTGTAACCCTCTGCTTCCCGGATCAGCTTCTCCGCCCCGCCCCGGGCTTTGGGGATCACGTCACTCCGATAACCGAGTGCTTCATTGATTCGCTTCTCTTTTTCTTCTTTTGCACTCTGAACATCCTTGAAGGCGTGATCAACTTCCTTAGGTGGATTAACATCCTGCAACTGAACCTGCCGAATGTCGATACCTGTTTGGTAACCGTCGAGCATTTTCTGAAGCAGGAATTGGATTTCGTCCATAACCTCTGATTTCTTCTCTGTGAGAGGATCATCAATGGTGCGGCTACCAATTACTTGTCGCAGAGCTGACTCAGTGGCATCGTGAATTGTCTCCTCTACATCCCTGACGTTGAACAGATATGCAGCGGCATCCTTTATCTTGTACTGAACCTTCACTTCCACCAGCAAAATATTCTCATCGCCAGTCAGCATCTTCGCCTCCCTCAACACACGGCCAACCGAAATTTCCTTCACTTGGGTCACCTTCGGCAGGTCCACCTGCTCAATGGGAAAAGGCCATTTCAGATGCAGACCACTCTCTTCTGTCCGCACCCATTTGCCAAAACGCCGCACCACCCCTTCTTCATCCGGCTCAACGATGTAAAAAGCTGTCAGCACCATCCAGACAGCCGCAAGTACAACGAGAATAGCTAAGCCACCAATATTGAATTGAGGAATATTGATTTCTCTATCTCCTACCATCACTTTTGCCATAACAAACCTCCTCTGTTTGATTAATTACGGATTAAAGCTCCCGCCTCAATCTTGCTACGGGGATTTTCATCTGCTCCCGATACTTGGCCACCGTACGGCGGGCAATCGGGAATCCTTTTCCTTTCATAAGATCAGCCAGTTTATCGTCCGAATATGGTGCCTGTTTCTCTTCTTCCTCTATGATCTTCCTTAACTGTTTTTTTACGAGTTTTGTTGATACTTCTTCCCCACTATCCGTTGTCAAGCCTTCTGAAAAGAAGTGCTTTAATTCATAAATACCGTAGGGTGTTTCTACATACTTTCCGCGGGTCACCCTGCTTACAGTGGAAATGTCCATCCCAATGTCGTCGGCAATATCTTTGAGTATCATCGGTTTCAAGGCTGAAGGATCTCCGTTGAAGAAATCACGCTGTCTTTCGATTATCGCCTTCATCACCTTCATCATGGTCACCTGTCGCTGCTGCACAGCCTGCAAAAACCACCGTGCCGTTTCAGCTTTCTGTCTGACAAACTTCTTCACATCAGCATCTTGACCGTTGCCGCCCTCCAGCATTCTCATGTAAACAGGCGAAAGTTGCAACTCGGGGAGATTTCCGTCGTTGATATCCACAACAAGCTCGCCGTCAATTTCTTCTATCACTATATCAGGAACAATTAAATCTGCCGCCGATGTGGGTGAACCTTCACCGGGCTTCGGGTTAAGACCCGAAATAATCTCCATCGCTTCATCAAGCTCTTCTTTCGAGCATTGCAGCTCGTTTTGCAGTCTCTCAAACCGCTTGTTCGCGAAATCTTCAAAATACTCAGTCACTATGCGTAAGGCCAGGACATTGTTGTCTACATTTTCCAGCTGAATCTTCAGACATTCCATCAAATCCCGACATCCTATCCCGGGAGGATCAAGCCTCTGTACAATATGCAGAATCTGTTCTACCTGCTCCTCCGCGGCGCTTGTTCTGTCTGCAATGATGCTTATATCTGTGCCAAGATATCCTCTCTCGTCGATATTCCAGGCAATCTCCTCAGCGATCTTGCGCTCTTTCTCACTGATTTCAAGAAGGCGAATCTGATCAAGAAGTCGTTCTATGGGGTCGGGCTTGTCTACCAGCGGCATCTCGCGCCGTTCCCGACTTTTGTCATACTTTGTCCTGATACGGAAATCATCAGGGCTGTTCAGATACTCATCCCAACTGAGCTCTTCGCCATTTTCATCTTGCGATAAAGATTCCTGTTCATCCGCTTCAGCCTCAGACAATTCAAGAACAGGATTTTCTTCCAGCTCTTCGGCAATCCGACTTTCCAGGTCGAGCGTATTCAACTGCAACAGAACCGTCTGAAGAATATGCTGTGGAGTCAGCTTCTGTCGCTGTTCTAATGTCTGTTTAAGTTCAACCATCTAATTGAGTCTGAATCTTGAACCGAGATAAAGTTTCCTCGTCTCCGTATCATTTGCCAGGAATTCGGATGTGCCCGACCTCAGGATCTGCCCATCATACAACAGGTATGCACGATCCGTGATAGAGAGCGTCTCCCGCACGTTATGATCTGTAATCAGGACGCCGATATTTTTCTTTCGCAGCGATCTTATGATACCTTGGATGTCCTCCACAGCAATGGGATCAATGCCTGAAAACGGCTCGTCAAGGAGAATGAAATCCGGATCCGTCACGAGGGCCCGGCTGATCTCTGTCCGCCGCCGTTCACCCCCAGACAGATGTATCCCCCTGTTCTTTCTGACTGAAGCGATGGACAGATTATTCAACAGAAACTCCAGTTTATCTGCCTGCTCCTCACGAGACAGTTCTGTCATTTCCAGCACAAGTTTGAGGTTGTCTTCCACCGTCAGTTTCGTAAAGATTGAAGGTTCCTGTGCAAGGTAGCCGATCCCTTTTCGCGCACGCTTGTACATAGGAAGCTGGGTAATCTCTTCATCTCCGAGGTAAACGGCGCCAGAAGTGGGACGGATCATCCCGGTGATCATATAAAAAGTAGTTGTCTTTCCTGCCCCGTTCGGCCCCAGGAGTCCCACGATCTCCCCCTTATTCAGCTCAAGTTCCACGCCGCGAACCACCGTCCGCTGACCATAGTCCTTCTTCAAATCTTGCGCCCTGAGCAGCTTCCCGTTACTCTGATCGCTCATCTTCTACCTGCTGGTTACGCCCCACGGTTTGAGAATCTTCCAATGAGTGAGATCGACATTCGATTCGAATCCTACACCATAAAGCGTATCATCTATTTCTGTTGTAAGCATAACTGAATCATTGGTTGAAATCTTCTCAGCCTTGTTATCCCAAAAGAGGGAATCGGTAAAAAGCGCCACCCCGCTGTCGGATAACACAATCACATTTTCGATTGCCAAAAGATTGTCCGTCGCTTCGTAGACGAGAGCTTTTTCCGATTTGAGGTTTGACATATGCTCTTCTTCAGCAGAAAAAAAATCGGCATCGACTTTTTTATCAAGCACAACCTCCTGTACCTCGCTGTACTTTGCCAGATGGCCCGACCTGACAACAGCCCTTTTTCTGCCTTCCCTCGTCAGGATAATGGTCGGATTCCAGCTCTCCTGATCAGGAAAATCATCTTTAGTCAGGATAGGACTCGCGTCTTCCTTGACACTACAACTTATCAGTAAGGCAACAGCTATCCACCCGCAACGGATCATCACATCACACCCGACTTAAGAATATCGTGAATATGCAGGATACCGTCAGGGACACCATCAGTCTTCTTACTGTTGTAGATGAAGAGACTAGTAATAGAATGCTTTTCCATGATTTCCAGCGCGTTGATGGCGAGCGTATCCTCGGTTATCCACTTAGGTTTTCCTGTCATAATCAGAGCTTCCGCTGTCTTATCCAAGATGTCTTCATCCTTCTCAAATGCCCGGCGCAGATCGCCATCCGTAATAATGCCTTTTATCTTACCTTTATCACCGACAACAATTCCTATTCCCAGTCGCTTGTCGCTGATGGTCAGAAGAGTCGATTTGACATCCATATCAGCACCCACTATCGGCAGCTCATTGCCGGTATGCATGATCTCTTTAGCAGTAAGAAGTAACTTTTTCCCCAGTTTACCGGCGGGATGGAGGAGGGCGAAATCCTCACGCTGGAAGCCCCTTTTCTCCAACAGCGCAATTGCCAGTGCATCTCCCAGGGCGAGGGTAGCCGTGGTACTTGCCGTGGGCGCCAGATCGAGCGTGCACGCCTCTCTTTCAACACTGGTGTCGATAATCACCTCAGCACTCTTCGCAATCGTGCTCTCCAGCCGCCCTATGAAAGTGATCACCTTCACCCCGAGGCGTTCAAAGGCCGGCATCAGCTGGATAATCTCATGTGTCTCACCACTGTTCGAAACAGCGAGGATTAGGTCATCCTTCGTCACTATCCCCAAATCTCCATGAACGGCCTCACTGGGATGCATAAAATGCGCCGGTGTCCCCGTACTGGCCAGTGTGGACGCAATCTTCTGCGATATAAGCCCTGATTTTCCCATCCCTGTCACTACTACGCGTCCTTTGCAGTCGAAAATGAGTTCAACAGCAGTGTCGAAGCTGTCACCGATCTTTTCTCGAAGATTAAAGACAGCCTCAGCTTCAATCTGGAGGACTTCGCGGCCTACCTGAATATTTTTATTCTTCGCCATTATCAACTCGATTCTTTGTTAAGACTTTTTTTCGGAGTCTCTTTAATGTCGCCTCATAAATTCCCTGACTCTTTAGAATGAGTTCCACCGCTTCCCTGAAAGCACCTTCGCCACCGCTGGCGATAGTCGTCAGTCTGGCTGTCTCTTTCACAAGCGAATGGGCATTAGCTACCGCAATCGGCAACGCTACATTTTTCATCACAGAAAGATCGATGAGATCATCGCCAACAAAAGCTGCCTCATCATCTGTAAAACCGTATTTCTCCTTCACTTTTTCATAGATGATCATCTTATCCAACTCACCCTGATAACAGTCGTTCTCCAGTCCCAACTCTCTTGCGCGAGACTCTGTGGCTGGCGAGTATCTGCCAGAAACGATAATAACTTTCAGTCCCGCCACTCTGGCCATGGCGAACGCAGGACCATCAAGAATACTGAACCGTTTGAATTCTGTGTTGTCATTGCCCATATAGACTGCGCCGTCCGTCAGTACACCGTCCACATCGGTTAGAATAATCCTGACCTTCTTTATCACTTTCTCCAGTTGACTGTTCACGTCTCTTACCCCTTTGCTACAACTTTACGGATTGCATTCAATTCCCGTAGCAGCTTTGCGGTTTGTTGTAAAGGCCACTGCGTAGCGGCATCGCTCCTGGCGTTATCTACGTCATCGTGAATCTCCATAAAGAACGCATCGCATCCAGCCGCAACCGCGGCCTTTGCGAGCACAGGTACCATTTCCCGGTCGCCACCGGTCTGGCCATCGAGAGCATTCGGTCTTTGGGCACTGTGGGTTGCATCAAACACCACCGGATAGCCACTCTCCTTCAAGACTGGGATAGCACGCATATCCGCCACAAGATTGTTGTAACCGAAAGAGGCGCCCCGCTCCGTGATGAGGATATTCGTGTTGCCTGTGGCTTCAATTTTCTTAACAATATTGACCACATCTCCCGGAGCGATAAACTGACCCTTCTTGATGTTAATGCACGTACCTGTTTTCCCCGCCGCAACGAGCAGGTCTGTCTGTCGACAAAGAAAAGCGGGAATCTGAATCACATCGGCGACTTCAGCCACGGCTTGCACCTGATCCGGACTGTGTATATCTGTCAGCACCGGGACGCCGACCTCACTCTTTATATCCGCCAGAATCTTCAATCCGTTTTCAAGTCCTGGCCCGCGGTAAGATTCAATAGAGGTACGGTTCGCCTTATCGAATGATGATTTGTAGACGAAAGACAGATCCAAATCAGCGGTGATCGATTTAAGCTCCATCGCCATTTTCAAGGCGTGATCTCGTGACTCAATCACACAAGGACCAGCAATAACAGGGAGGCCATCACCTCCAAATCTTATGTTACCTACTGTAACAGTCATTTCGAATTGTGGTGTTTAACCGACGCTTTCACGAAGTTGCGGAAGAGCGGATGAGCCCGGTTGACCCGGCTTTTCAGCTCAGGATGGAATTGACTAGCCACGAACCACGGATGGTCAGGCAGTTCAATGATCTCAACGAGGTTCAGTTCCGGATTGATACCGCTGAAACAGAGACCGTGCTTCTGAAGTGTCTTGCGGTAACTGTTATTTACCTCGTACCTGTGTCTGTGGCGCTCAGATATTCGCTTTTTCCTGTAAGCCCTGTATGTCTTTGTCTTGGGTTGCAGATCACAGTTGTAGGCACCGAGACGCATGGTGGCACCCTTACGTTTCACCTTCTTCTGAGCATCCATGAGATCGATCACGGGATGAGGTGTTCTCTTGTTGAATTCCGTGCTGCTAGCCTTTTCAAGACCACAAACATTTCTTGCAAAATCGATGACAGCAGTCTGAAGACCGAGGCATATACCGAGATAAGGAACTTTTTTCTCACGAGCGTACTTCGCCGCCAGTATCTTCCCTTCCGTCCCCCTGTTGCCAAATCCCGGCAGCACAAGGATTCCGTCAACCCCACCCAGTTGCTCCTCAAGAGCATCGTCCGTCTTCAGCTCCTCTGAATTGATCCACTGAATCTTTACTCTTGCATCGTTTTCCACGCCGGCGTGTACGAAGGCTTCCAGAACACTCTTGTAGGCGTCAGGTAGCTCCGTGTACTTGCCGCAGAGAGCGATGGTCACCTCATGGCTAGGATTCTTGAAACGATTGATAAATTCCTTAAGCTCCTCAATTTTAGGGTGCGCTCCATCCATTTGTAACTGATCAGCTATAATATCGCCCACACCTTGCTGATGAAAAACCAAAGGTACTTCATAGATACTCTTAACTTCCCGCGCTTCAATCACATGACTGGACGGAACATTGCAAAAGAGAGAGATTTTCTCTTTCGCAGATTTTAGGATGTGGTGAGAGGTTCGGCAAAGTATCAAGTTGGGCTCCAGACCGATCTCCCGAAGCTTCATGACACTGTGCTGGGTCGGTTTTGTTTTCAACTCCTCACTGGCATCCACGTAAGGGAGTAAGGTCAGGAGGGCAATGAAGCAATTTTCGCGCCCCGCATCCAGTCGAATCTGGCGGATAGTCTCCAAAAAGGGCTGACTCTCGATGTCACCTACTGTCCCTCCTACTTCTGCAATCACAACATCGAAGCGCTTAGGCTTGTTAGTTTCAATAATCCTGCGCCTCAATTCATCGGTGATGTGAGGAATGACCTGGATCGTCTGCCCGAGATAGTCACCCTTGCGCTCCTTGTCGAGGACCGCCCGGTAGACCTGCCCGGCAGTGGCGTTATTTGCCTTACTCATATCCACATCAATAAAGCGCTCGTAATGACCGAGGTCAAGGTCCGTCTCCGAACCGTCATCTAGCACGAATACCTCTCCATGTTGATAGGGATTCATGGTGCCAGGATCGACATTCAAGTACGGGTCAAGTTTGAGAATAGTGACCGCGAGCCCCCGCTTCTTCAGAAGATAACCGATGGATGCCGAAGCGATCCCCTTCCCCAGACCGGACATGACACCACCTAGAACAAAAATGAATTTCGTCGGTTGTTTAGCCAATCGCCTCCTCCTGTCCTATTATTTTCAGATCTGCAGGCGTGTCGATGCTGAGGGAGTTGTAATCCGTCAGAACAACTCTGATGGGAATGCCGTTATCCAGAGCCCTCATCTGTTCCAAACTTCTTGCCGTTTCCCGCGGTGAAGCGTCCATCTGTGCTAGCCTGATAAGGATGTCCCTACGATAGGCGTAGAGACCAAGATGTTTATAACATTGCTCCCGTTCTACCCCGTCCGGCCGGCGGAAAAAATCCTCCGCAGTATCTATTGCGGAAACTCTCACCTTAACCACATCGGGATCGGTCCAGTCTTCATCAGACAATTGTGTGCTGGCAACTGTGCCCATCCGTGGAGGAGTATCAGCCGTGAAAGGTGCCAGCAACTCATCAATCACACGGGGATCAATGAACGGTTCATCACCCTGAATATTGACATACACGTCTGCATTCCCGGACTGAGCTACTTCGGCCACGCGTTCCGATCCGTTGCTGTGATCAGAAGAAGTCATGGTGACAGGGATCGCGAGAGTCTCCATTACCTCCCGCACCCGGTTATCATCTGTGGCCACGGTAACGGATTCGAGACGAGACGATTTTATCGATTGTGCATAGACGCGGGCGACCATGGGTGTTCCATCAATTGGAATAAGAACTTTGCCGGGGAACCGGGTAGAATCAAAACGGGCGGGAATAACTCCCTCGATTTTCATGATGATCTGTTGATTACCTTCGGAACAACGAAAAACCCGCCGTCCGTTTCGGGAGCGTTTTTCAGCACCTCCTGCATACCGAGAGAAGTTCCCTTATTATCTTTTCGTATCACGTTGGTAAGATCCAGAACGTGGCTCAGAGGCTCCACATCTTCTGTATTCAGTTCATTCAACTGTTCAACGTAGCCAAGAATATCATTCATCTGATTGGTAAACCGTTCTACTTCAGCCTCATTGAGGCTCAGTTTGGCAAGAGCGGCAATTTTCAACACTTCTTCCCGGCTGACTTTCTCTTTTTCAGACATGGTTTTGACTTATTGTTACAATTATCGTGCCAGACCAAATTTAGGCGTACCCGTTTCGCCAATCAAGGAAAAGGCGGCGGAAAGCTGGAGTAAGGAAAAAATGTTAGACGTTGAACATTAGACGAAAACCTAAACGCGTCGCACACCCGGAACTGTCACCGAATAATTTCACTCATACCTCAGCGACTCAATCGGATCGAGCTTTGCGGCGCGGTAGGCAGGATAACTGCCGAACCCTATGCCAATCAATGAGCATACAAAGAGGCTGTAAAAAGCCCAATCTAACGGTATCAGGGCGGGAATATTGAAGATCAGGGCTACAACATTCCCACCCAGAATTCCGACGATTATACCTACGATACCGCCGAATTCACTCAAGAAGACTGCCTCCATCAGAAACTGAGCCAGAATGTTCCTCGGCGTCGCTCCCACCGCCTTCCGGATACCGATCTCCTTGATCCTTTCCGTCACTGAGACCAGCATGATATTCATGATACCGATGCCTGCCACCACAAGAGCGATGATACTAATCACAAAAGCAAACAGTTTAACGCCGCCGGTGAATTGACCGAATGTTTCAATCAAGGTATCATTCGACCAGACTTCGAAGTCATTTTCCGCCTCCGGAGCTAACTGTCTGACAGTCCGCATAATTCCCACCACTTCGTCCATCGTCTCATCGTACAATTCAGCTGATGGTGCCTCCACAGTGATGTAAAGCGATGTCCACCTGTTGCCGTATTTATCCAGAAATGTCGAGACGGGGATATAGATATTGTTATCTTTACTCTCGCCGAATATTTGGCCTTGCCGCTCGGTCACACCAATGACCTGATATTTCACGCCATCTGACTCGACTGTTTTACCGAGGGGATTTTCGAACGGGAAAAGTAAGTCGACAACATCCATACCCAATACACAGACTCTGCGGGAAAAGCGGACATCATCAGCAATAATACCCCGCCCGTCGCCTATAAATGTGTTATGGTTCTTGACAGTCCATTCATCCGCTGCATAGATAACAACATTAGTTTTTGTCTCTCTCTCCCCGTATTTTATTTTCGATCCCCAATGATCATCGCCTACAGACACGGTGAGAGGTATCTGAGCGCGCCTTTTCAGTTCTTCAAATTGTGCTAAGGTAATGTTGGGTCTGTTACGGTATTTTCGTCGTCCATGCCCGCCAATCTGAATTGCGGGCGTCTTCTGAATCGCAAAGGTGTTGCTGCCGAATATGTTCAAACCACTCTCTATGGACGACTCCAGCGTACGGATGGCTGTCATGACGCCGATAACGGAAAAGACACCGATAACAATTCCCATGAGTGTCAGGACAGAACGAAGCTTGTTGGCGCGAATGGCCTGCAACGCCATCCGCAGGCTCTCTCTCAGTTCGTGCTTGAAAAGGCGAAGTTTTCTCCTGCGAAATTTCACAACTTCATAATCCTACTCATAGCGCAAAGCGTCAATCGGATGAAGCCGGGCTGCGCGGTATGATGGCGCCAATCCTGACAGAATTCCAACCAGTAAAGAGAGCAAAAATGCCGCTACAGCCAGCCAGACCGGCATGGTCGAGGGGAAAAACCTGTCAATCACCAGACTGCCTAACCACGATAGTATTAAACCGATCAATCCTGCTAATCCACAAATGATAATAGCTTCCAGCAAGAACTGACCCATTATCGTCTTAGGAGTGGCTCCCAAAGCCTTTCGGACTCCGATCTCTTTCGTTCTCTCTTTCACCGAGACAAACATGATGTTCATGATGCCGATCCCGCCAACTACCAGTGAGAGGATCGTGATGAAAACACCCGTACCACCAATTGCGAGTTTGATGGTATTATACTGAGTCCGGAAAGCTTCCTGTTCATTAATGGCAAAATCATTTCTTTCTCTCGGTCCCAATCCCCGTATTCTTCTCATGACGGAAATTAACTCATCCTTAGCTTCTTTGATGGATTCGGCGGGGACTTTTACCATGATCTGGGACCAACCTCGCCGGGCAAACATCTTCTGGAACGTGCCGAGTGGAATAATAGCGCGATTATCAAGGCTAAAGAGGCCGAGAAACTTACCCTGCTTTTCCGTCACACCGATGACTCTGAACTGGTGAGGTCCAAACTTCACCTTCTTTCCGATTGGATCTTCGTTCTCGAAAAGCTCTTCCGCTACGTCATAGCCGATGACGCACACGGGCGCTCCGGAACGGCTCTCGCCGGCTGAAAAAAATCTGCCTGTCTCTATATTTGCCGTAGAGACCTGAAGGTATTCATCAGTAGTTCCGTTGGTCTGAACATCCATAACACTCTTATCTTTATATACTACGGTAGTGGTTCGCGCAATCATCGGCGCTGCAGCCAAGGTGTAATCGGAAAGAGCCTTTATCTTATCCACGTACTCCGGTTTCAGATTACGCCGGTTTTTCACTTCCCACCAATCCTCATCGCCGAACCACTCATGTTTAGTAACAAAAAGTACGTCTCGCGACATAAAGGAAATACTTTTCTCAAATGATCTGTCGAGACCGGATATGAGTGTACCCATGAGGGTCACTGCCAGGATACCGATAATGATACCGAGCGTTGTCAGCATGGCGCGGAGACGGTTAGCAAAGATGGCGGCGGTCGCTATACGCAGGTTTTCAATGAAAAGGGTGAACATAGATTAGTCCGTCAACTCATTTCATCGTCTGATATCAGTCCATCGAGAATCTTAATCACACGGCTTGCATGTTCCGCAATGTACAGTTCATGCGTCACAAGGATAATGGTATTCCCCGCTTCCTGGAGCGTCACCATGATTCTCATAATCTCCTTACCTGTTTTCGAATCGAGATTTCCCGTCGGTTCATCGGCGAGAATGATAGATGGATCAGTAATGAGGGCTCTGGCAATGGCGACACGCTGGCATTGTCCACCGGAAAGTTCATTCGGTCTGTGATCCATTCGATCACCCAGACCCACTTTATGCAAGGCATCTTCAGCTCTTTCACGACGCTCATCAACAGACACGCCGGCATAAATAAGAGGCAGCTCCACATTCCTGAGAGCAGTAGATCGCGGGAGGAGGTTGAAAGTCTGAAATACAAAACCGATCTTCCGGTTGCGGATGGATGCGAGCTGATTTTCATCCATTTCATGAACCATTTCTCCCTCAAGCCGATAGGTTCCTTCCGTCGGTGTATCGAGGCAACCGATGATATTCATCAGGGTGGACTTTCCTGAACCAGAGGGGCCCATAATGGAAACGTACTCACCAGCAGTTATCTCGGCATCGATGCTGCGCAGAGCATGGACCTTCTGATCCTCACCGATCTCGTACACCTTTGTCACCTCCTTCAGACTGATGAGTGGCTCAACGGTCACGAGAAAGAAACCTCCCGAGTCAGTGATTTATCGGCGAAGTATAATGAGGCGACAAGAACAGCCAGCACGATGAAACCGGGCAAACCGGTTACACCGACAGTCAGGTCACTGCCACCACTGACGACCAGGATTGCCAGTCCGGCTGTAGCATTTAATGTCCCGTGCATAACGGCGGCCGCTATGACCGATTTCGACTTTAGCCTCACATATGAGATCAACGGCGCCATAAGCATACACCATAATGTCATCATGAACAGACCCAAAACTGGATGCTCAGGATAATTATGTCCGGCGAGGATCAGCGGCGCGTGCCAGACGCCCCAAATGAATCCGATGACGAGGGATGACTTCCAGAAACCCATCACTCCCAGTTCCCTCTGTAGAAAGCCCCTCCATCCAAGCTCTTCACCAAAGGCAGGAATGGCATTGATAGTGAAGCCGACAAAAAGGCCCTGCATCAGCCCCAACCAGAAGGGATGAATAGGCATAGATGCCTGTTGCTCTCTAATCGCCTCCATCTGTTCGGGTGACATATTGTATGCAAATCTCTCGTACATACCTTCCATGCCGGGCGAGAATTCCACACCCGGGATAAGAAAGCTTACTCCAAGCGTTACAATGGCGATAACCGGTGGCAACAGCCAAGCGACAAAAAACCACCGATTTAACCTGAAGCTGATCCCCAGAGGACCTCTCATCGCTTCTTTTGCCACGACTTTGTAAATGATAATAGCTATCATCATCGGCACAAACATGTATCCGACTGCAAGAACGAGTCCCGCTGTGGACTGAAGTGAACCACCAAAAAGAAAGAAGAGACCGGCCACGATCCAGTTAACCAGGAAAGTCAGAATAATAAACTGAAAAGCTTTTTTAGAGATTAACACTAGCTATAAAAATAATTCACAGAAAAAGGAAGCTATTTTTGTTCTGCTCCTTCTTCTTTGCCCTTTCCTCGCTCCTTTTTCACAATCGGGCTATTTTGTTGAAGCTCCCTAGAGATTGCCTTGTAACTTCCTGTCACAATCTGTTCATCTTCCTTGAGACCGAACAGCACCTCGTAGTGAGTCTCACTGGAAAGTCCAACTTTCACCTTCCGTTGCTCAGCAAACTTCGACCCTTTCGGTTTGTCCACACCCTCTTCCCCGGATGAAACCACCGCGGTGTCGCTCATGACGAAGACAACTTCCACCATTTTTTGTCTTTTTTCTTTACCAGCGCTTTCTGGATTCCACTCACCTTCCTGTTCATCACCGTGCCGGTCATCTCCAGCGGCGAACGATACCGGTTTCTCCGATCTTACGGTCAAAGCCTGAATCGGAATGGCCAATACATCATCCTTAACATCAGTAATAACATTGACTGTAGCCGACATGCCCTGGCGTATTGAAGTTAGCACCTCGAGCATGGTGACTTTCACATTAAAATTGGTCACCTGTTCCTGAGTGCCCAAGCCGGCAGTCTGGGCAACGTGAGCAATTTCCTTCACAATCCCATACAGTACGGTATCCTGGAATGCATCGATCTCAATCTCGGTAGAATCACCGACAGAAACGTCGACTACATCATTCTCATTCACTTCTACCACCACTTCCATCTTGGTCAAGTCGGCAATAGTCATCAGGACGTCAGCCTGAAACATGGAACCGAGCGCCATCTCTCCCGCTTCCTTGCGTACTTCGGTAACGATACCGGTACTGGGCGCAAGCAGAGAAGTCTTGGAAAGATCGTCCAACGACGATTTCAACGCTGCTCTCGAAAGTTCAACATCGCTTTCCGCCAGCTGAAACTGCGCTGTAGACGCTTCCAACTGTTGATTGGAAATCAACTGCTGCGAAAACAGTTTCTCATCTCTCTCTTTTGTGGCTGTCGCTTTCACCAGAGTAGCCTGAGCAGATTTAAGACGTGACTGAGTCTGTTCCGCCGCAGCCTCATAACGAGTTCTATCGAGAGAAATTAGATGCTGACCAATCAGCACAGAATCCCCTTCCTCCACCATAATCTCCATGATCAGCGCACTGATATTGGCGCTGATGTCCACCTGTCTTTCGGGCTGAATAGTTCCTGACGCAGTTACCTTGTGTACAATTTTCTGACGTTTTACCGATTCTGTCTGTACCTCGATGGGTTCCACTCCTGAACGTGCTATCTTAAATCCGACAACAGCCAGAATTACGACAGCAACAACGACAGCAATAATAATGTTGCGCCGCTTTTTGTTTTTCTTCTTTGCCATAATCTTTTCTTTTCTCCCGTTACATTTTGCTCATCATTGCATCAAGTTGAGCACGAAGAATTCTTCGGTCATAGGTAGTCCTTACAAGGGAACCATTTGCCCTTGCGACGGAAAGTTGCGCATCCAACACTTCCAAGATTGTGGCGGCGCCGAGATTATACCGCTCTTGTGCAAGACGCAGATCTTCCTCCGCCGACACCTTCGACTCGCGGTAGATGGGAATTGTCTCTTGAACATTCTCCAATTGTTCCACCACCGAATCGAACTGCACTCTCAGATTCTTCAGCAAGGCGTCATACTCCTCCTGTTGAATTTTATGTGCCACTTTTGCTTTTTCTACCTGACTCGACCGGGTAAGACCCGTGAAAAGCGGATACGAAATGGTGAGGCGCAACTGCTGGCGCCAGTTTTTATCAACATCGCTGTAGAGTTCTTCAAAAACATCTGAAGAACCGTCGAAGCCGAAAGAGGCAGAGAGGGTCGGGAGATAGCTTGCACGGGAAATCTTGAGGCTCAGGATGGCGCCGGCAATCTGAGTTCTCTTGGTTATGAGAGAAGGATGGTTCGCTTTTACTCCCTCCCAGAAATCGCTGTAATCCTCAATCGAGGTAGCCTCTTCGGGCTCATCAATTACCGAAAAGTCAGTATCAATATCCATCCCCATTAGAGTGGCAAGCTGGTTAAAAGAGTTCTTCACCGCCGCCTGCTGATTGAGGTACTGAACCCGCATGTCGCCCAGGAAGACCTTCTGTTTGAGCAGATCAGACTTTGCCACCTGTTCCACATCATACTGCCGCTGAACCCGTTCTACCTGTTGTTCGGCCACCTCCACCTGCTGGCGGACGACTTCAAGCAACTGAGCATCTTTGAGATACTGGTAAAACGCCTGCTTCACATTCCAGACAGTATTCACTCGGGTTCCTAGTTCCGATTCTACACTGAACCGGTAACTGTTACTTCCAGC